>Ga0307512_10000731_pt1 | contig 48705 bp, 37 predicted proteins | sample 14_EM_MG_FD_200267 | JGI IMG/M metagenome (GOLD analysis project Ga0307512, IMG submission 200267) | Populus trichocarpa ectomycorrhiza microbial communities from riparian zone in the Pacific Northwest, United States - 14_EM | ecosystem: Host-associated > Plants > Roots > Unclassified | place... | reverse complement strand
GGGCTGGGCGGCCGGGAGAGGGCACGAGGCCACGGTGCGGCTGTTGCTCGACAAGGGCGCCGACATCCAAGCCAAGGACAACGATGGCTGGACAGCGCTGGGCTGGGCGGCCGAGAGTGGGCACGAGGCCACGGTGCGGCTGCTGCTCGACAAGGGCGCCGACATCCAAGCCAAGGACAACGATGGCTCGACAGCGCTGCACCGGGCGGCCGGGAGAGGGCACGAGGCCACGGTGCGGCTGCTGCTCGACAAGGGCGCCGACATCCAAGCCAAGGACAACGACGGCTCGACAGCGCTGCACCGGGCAACCGAGAGCGGGCACGAGGCCACAGTGCGGCTGCTACAGTAATAACTTTACCACTAACCCCACCCACCTCCTTGATTTACACGCTCTTTATATATGTCGAGGTAACGGCTTTCAGATTCGTAAGCAGAATTTACCACCGCTCTTAATCAGCTAACGGCTATTCTAGAACCTTCTCCGAACTTCCCTTATTATATTATGGTGTGTCGACAAAGTAAGCCCACGAAGCAGGTGATCGATTGACACCCATTGAGTCACCGTAAAACCAGGGCGTGAATATTAGTAAGCATTAGTTAAGCAACGGCAAAAGCAAAACAAGTAAGGACACAGTGGAGCGATGGACATTACGTAGCATATATATATAGATGGGGATAGAATAGAAATAGGTGTAGGATAGGTGTAAGGTGTCTGTTGTACCGTTTCCGACCATTTTGCGTCAATAAGGGGGTTCACGTGACATGTCTGCAAATCTGCAGGTAATTCGCTTTTGAAACACTGTTTATCAGGGTATAACTTCACCAAAAAGAGTAGCGAGGGTTGAGATGCGGGCATAGGTTATCCAGTTCATTGTAGAGACCAACCTATCATTTCGCTGAAAGCGTATGAGAGCATAGCGATTTTATATGTTTTGACGCTATCGTCCAAGTACCGCTCTTCAATCAGGCACGACCGTAATTACCTCGGCGCGAGCTACAGTATTTGAGGAGTGTCTGGATGGAAGTAGACGGTGTTGGAGAATGCGAGAAGGAAGGATAGTACTGAGCATATTCTAAAGACCCCACCGCCTTGCACATAGGCACTTAAATACTTAAGTATGTACGTATATCTCGGTCGATTATTAAGGAACGAACCGAGTCCGAAAAGTGTCACTTTTTGAGCGAATGGATCTAAATTATTGGTGACAGAAAACCTAGCGAACCCTGGACGACCTTGCAAAGACAGCCAAATAACGACCTAAAGTCCGCGAGCGATGCCAACCGTTCGTGGGGGCGGTCGTTGGTTAAGTTAAACTTTGGAACCTTAGCCTGCCGAAATCAGAGCACATGACAGCAATGGTAGGGCGGTGAGTCTGGCGAAAGGAAACGGCCACGAGACCACGGCCCGGCTGCTACAACAATAGCTTTACCGCCATGCGCACCCACCCTTTATTTCCGCTGTTTTTGTAATTGTTGAGGTAATAGCTCACAAGATTCTAAAGAGGGATTTACCGTCACTCTTTATTAGCTAACGGCCACTCTAGATCTAGAATCTTTCTTATTGTGTGCAGAAGAAGTAGGCCTATTATGAATCTGGTGGTCGATTGGCAAGGCCTTCCGCGTGGATATTAGTGGGTGGGTGTGGCAGCGGTGGTGCACGGCGGGTGGGGACGCGGCGGGGTAGTGGACTTATACGGCGCATAGAGTAGAACAGCACGGATATAAGCGTAGGGTGTCTTTTTGTATCTTTCCGAAGGCTTTTTATATTAGCTATTTCAATGCATGATTTTGTGTATCTGCTGAAATAATTTTTGTAATTTTTTTAAAGAGAATTCTACTAAAGCGGGCGTCGAAGAGCTCGAGTGGGCGCAAGCTACGATATCGTGTTTAGTGTAAAGACCAACACGTTGGTGTGTGGAAGAATAGATAATGCTTTGCATATTTGTTGACGCTATCGTCCAAGTCAAATATGAACCCTCAACGCGAGTCACAGCACTGGAAGAATAACAGACGGACGACGTGGAAGAACCAGAGAAGGGTAGCACCGAAGATATTCCCCAGAACCCTCCGCATTGCACGCATAGACACGCCTGTGAGACTGTAGCTTACGAACCAAACCTGAAAGGCGATATCTTTTTGAGCGAAATAGATCAAAAACGTTAGTGGTAAAAAAAGACACCTAATGAACTCCTTGCAGTCGGCGGTCCCAATTAGTGGATTTCTCTCTCCAAGCCCAATTTGATCTAAAGTGACTGAGTGACATGTATAGTATATCGGTTAACTACCGTATAAACCGTGTAGCAAGGGAATAGACGGCGCCGAGTTGAATTAAAGTTCATTGTTGAGAGCTCGATAGCGAAGTGGGGTTAACTTTCCTCAACCTCACCCATTGAATTCTATTCTTTCATACTCCAGCTACCTGTACGCAAATGAGATTTCCACAGTTGATTTGTAAGAAAGCATAAATTAAACTCGGCGCCGTCTATTACCTTGCTACGCGGTTTATACGGTATAAGTATAACAAACCCCGCAGGGATTTATGAAATACCACTGAAAATAACAGACCAAAATCCTCCTTTGTGTTGCGCTTCGGCTGACAACATTTTACCCCCATTTTGGAGAAGTTTTGTTCCAGACCCTCGTAGGAAGCAAACTTGCAAATGGAATCACGTGGGTGCGGGTACGAACCAACCTCCTCGTTGCTGGTTAAGTTAAACTTTGCAGCCCTAACCCGTAGTCGATTGGTGCGAGGGTCACGTATTCAAGGTTTCTGTTCCACCATCTCCACCACCTCCACCACCACCAATCAACCTTCCTTAGTGTCTCAACCATCTCGCTTCAACTCCGACCTGCCTACACTGCTGTACAATGCCAATACTTACCAACCTTCCGACAGAAGTGCTTCGCATCATTATTGAGGAAGTAAACACCCACAGCAGCATGTTCTTTCGAGTGGTATCTAAAGGTCATAGGTTCGCTTCAAGAAAGATCAAGCACGGCTTGCTCGAGTGCACAACACCTTTCGGATCCTAGTGGCGCCAATACTCTACCGATCGTACAAGCTGAGCTTTGACGGTGGTGTCTCTCCCACACTCAGCTTCGAATGTGCTCTGCTCCCCGAGAACGATGGTTCGTCACCACCGCAAACAAACTTCTACCGGTGGTTAGCTCATTGGTGCTACAGGGGTTCGCTACATCCGTGAGTTGGAGGTGGACCAGTTCTGCGACGATAAAACAGTGGAAATGATGAAATGGGGAAGCAGGACCACCGCTAATGTGCGGTTGGCAAAGAATGCGTACAGCGTGGTACTATTGGTCCTCCAACGGATTCCCAGAGATCAGCTGCTCGCTTTCCAGTAAGTCACATCTGCCACAGATATCGTGTGCTAACAAGTCCGCTCTTAGCTGGAGATTGCCGATACCTGTGTCGTCGAAACTCAATAACGAGCTAGCTCAACACCAGAAATCCGTCGCGAAATACGCCTACACGTACAACTCCACAAGTCCTTTTCCCACGGACCGTCGAGCACCACTGATGACATGTTCGAACGTTACATCTCTTGAAATCCACCAGGTCTACGATATGAAAAGCGTGGAATCCGTGTCGGGGATCATCTGGAAGTGTAAGCACTTGACCGACTTGTCACTTGGCTTCAACCGAGACAAGATGTACAACTACCTCGAGTTGCTGGGAGCAGGGTCGGCAGCACGCTTCAGCTTCTGGTCGCATCTGCAAACGCGTGCTACGACGAAACCAGCTGAGGGCGAGAAGCTAGTTTTGTCCCTGAACTCGCTAAAGCTAAGCAGAATGTCAGTGGAAAAGCTAGAGGACCTAGTTGACCTCGGCGCGCTTAAGTCATTATCTCTAGATGATTGTCCTAGCACAGAATTGTTACTCGCGCTATGGAATACGTCGGATCGGGAACGGAACCTGAAATGTCTTCACGTTAAACCGGTTGCCGGAGAGGGACAAGGAGTCGAGAGCCAGCTCATTATCTTCCTAACGAAATTTAGCAGCCTTGGGGAGTTTGCGTTTATGCACCCGACGGATGTATTCTACCAGTACGATACTAAAAGTTTATTGGATTGGCATTGGGGTTCTCTTCGAGCTGTGGTACTCGACGATTCTCCTACAACCGGGGATAGGGCGACCTTGCACGAGCTTTACAACAAGTGCCCGCGTCTCCTGGGGATTGGAGTACAAGTCTCCTTCAACAATCTTGAGGTTTTTACTCCTTTCCCCTCTCCTTTCTACCTCTAACTAGTATTAGACCATATTCCGCCCCTCTGCTAGCAATAATCTAGCAAATGTAGCTGCAAACATCCGCCATTTCCGCGTATGCAACACGCGCACCCGATCCACAGCTGCAAGCCGTCTCATAGATGCCACAACCATCGCCACCGGCGCTGTAAAATGCTCCAAAGAACCAAAGTTGCGGATGGTTATCATGCAGGACGGCGATAAGTTGGAGTGTTTTCATGTGCAGGTGCTGAGAAACGTGTTGGGCCAGACAGTGCCGATGGTCACCCATGTAGATATACAGACTGCGAGAAGCCTTGAGGGCGAGTTGGACGTCGTGAATGCGAGGGCAAGATATGTGCTTTGAGACTTGTAGGAGAGGAATGATTTGAGATAAAGAGAGTTTGGATGGAATAGCATTGAATAGCGGTATTTGATTTCACATCGCTACTTGGATAAAGCTGGATCCGTGGAAATGATTAGGATATCTGGATGCAAACTTGTGCTAAGTTGTTTTTCATAGACATGTGCTTATTTTTGTATTACTACTAGGTCACAGTAAAGCCTTTTTGCGTGTTTGCTCATCACCACCGAAGTCTACGATCCATAAACAAGAGCTAGAGATCGACTGTTGGGTATCGATTTCTCCCAAAGTCTGAAGACCAATGTCCTCCTGGGGTGCATTATCTCATGATGAGCGCTGGCTTTGTGAAGCATGGGATCTAAGAAGTGGTTGGGTATTTAGAGGAAACCGTTGATGGGTGGAGTTGCTTAGTTTCCTAGGCAGCCGAGTGATGAAAAATTGACGACGTGAATGCGGAACCTCTCACCTTGTTAACAATACATAGCATAGGTTACCTCTTATATACATAAAAAAACTACCGCAGAATGAGCTTCCTCGCAATTTTGTTCATTTGCCGCAGTGCCCAATTGTTGCAGTTCCAATGGCGGCTCTGATTGGCGGAAAAATCCGTGGCAGGATTGTTAGTCAGGCATCCGACACGTCCTTCCACATCCGAACTCTTCACCTCCGACACCGCTACCGTCCGGAAGCTCGGATTTGCCATCATGCAGTCCGCGACTTATAAAACCGATACCTGCTCTCCCGCACTCTCATCCCGACGACTTCACTGCTGTTGAATCCGGGGTAACCGTCAAACACGACCACCAAGATCAAGACAAGATGGTTCTCTTCAAGCGCGGGCTCGCAAACATCCTCCAGAAGCACCCCTCGGACGTCGTCTTCGTCTCTGCGCTACGCACCCCTGTGACCCGCGCAAAGAAGGGAGGATTTAAGGATGCATACCCCGAGGAGCTATTGGCGCACGTACGTATTGTCACCTCTTCCCACCCGCGCGGAACTTGACAATGTTCGCTAGATCCTCAAAGCCACCCTCAACAAGACCAAAATCGACCCCGCAAAGATCGACGACGTGACAATCGGCAATGTGCTCTCAGAGCTCGGCGGTGCGAAAGCAGGACGGATGTCACAGATCCACGCGGGCTTCCCGTACACCACCGCCTTCTCTACCGTTAACCGTCAGTGCTCGTCGGGTCTGCAAGCCATCACTAACGTCGCCGCACACATCAACACTGGCATGATTAGCGTGGGAATCGGTGGAGGAGTCGAGAGCATGACGAGAAACTACGGCTCCCGCGCTATCCCTGTCGACCTCTCCCCTGAAATGAAGAATTCGTCGAACCAGGACGCACTCGACTGCATCATGCCCATGGGAATCACCTCCGAGAACGTCGCGGAGCGTTATAATGTCACCCGTGAGGACCAAGACCGCTTTGCGGCTGGGTCGCATCAGAAGGCGAGTAAGGCACAGAAGGCGGGTCTCTTCGACGCCGAAATCGTTCCCATGGAGACGAGATGGATCGATCTGGAGACACAAGAGGAATCGCGGAAGGTCATCTCTGCCGACGATGGAATCCGCCACAACGCTAGCTACGAGAACATGGCGAAGCTGAAGCCGGCGTTTAAAGACACCGGCAGCTCTACGGCAGGAAACTCCAGTCAGGTGTCTGACGGTGCAGCGGCTGCATTGATGATGCGCCGTGACATCGCTGAGTCACTGGGGTTCACACCAATTGGAAAGTTCGTGGCGACGGCAGTTGCGGGCGTGAAGCCAGATGAAATGGGAGTTGGCCCCGCTGTTGCAATCCCCAAGGTCCTCGAGATGGCTGGACTGAGCGTGGGTGATGTCGGCATCTGGGAACTCAACGAGGCTTTCGCATCGCAGGCACTCTACTGCATGCGTGTGCTTGGACTTCCCGAGGAGCGTGTGAACCCCAAGGGTGGTGCTATCGCATTGGGCCATCCATTGGGAGCTACGGGAGCACGACAGCTTGCAACGTTGCTGCCGGAGCTGGAAAGACAGGAAGAGAAGGTCGGTGTGATTTCCATGTGCATTGGTACCGGGAGTGGGTTGGCTTCAGTCATTGTTCGCGAGTAAAATGGGCATTTGTTTTGCGGAGTTTGCTTTTTGAATTGCTTCTGGTTTTTGGATATTATGTGTATCATATAGAAGGAAAAAAAACACGGCTTGTAAATACACGGCCCCCCTTCACCCAACTGAACTCGCCCTCCCAATAATCTGTGGTGTCTGCACCCCCGCATCCCTCCTTGACCCCCGAGGCATTTGTAGTCCGTGGATCCGCTGCGGCGTCTGCGGTAATCGTGTCGGCGGCGTCTGCGCTCTCGGAATGGATTTGCACGGCCGCATGCGTTCCTCACGTTGGATTAGGTAGTAGAGGATGGCGAAGAGGAGGATGAAGTACGGTGTTGTTGTTTCTGCCATTGCTGTGTCTGTTTATCATCAGCCTTTAGAAACGACGATGTAGCGGGGTATATGTACGTACTGAAAGCGGGGAACTGAGGAGTGCGTGATTTGGAATTGCGGAAACATGGTAGTGGGGTGGTGGCTTATATCGGGGTGGAGAGAGGTATGACGCACTATAGAAAGTGAGTTGGCTCCTATGGACAGAGGTGGTGTGTGCTCCGCATACGGTTAATCGGATTGATTGCTGTGCATTGATGATAGGTGACGCGTGGTGATAGGAGGTTGATGTCGTGTAACAGTTGGCACATCGTGGGCGGTTGTGACTGATAGACGGTGGTAGCTACGCGGGAGGAGCCGCGAGCCATGTTCCACACCTAGAGACGGGCGGAGGTGAAAAGAGTGGAATGGAGGTGAATTGAAAGTTGGAAGGGCGGGTGATGAAGTGTGATGGGAAGGAGGAGGAGTGTAAATTGGTTCAATTCATACATGAAAAACTTGGAGGAAGAGGAAGGGGTGGAGGTGAAGGTGCGGTGGACTGTGGCCTGTAGGATGGTGGAGAGATTGGCTGAGATCATGCGTGAAGTGAGGTTGCCAGATCTATCGCTGCAGCCAGATCTAGAGTGATCATCACGTAGGACTGGACAGCAAGTATTGGAAACATGCTGAGCCAACACATGCGTGAGATGATTTACATTTCATCTCTTTCCCAGCTCACTCCTCAACACAGTCATGTGTTTCCACGTTCTAGATTCGTGGACGTAGTTGGTTATGGGAGTACGGACTTTCGCTGGGTGTGTTGTGGCCACTCTTGTGTCTCTAATACAGCTCAACAAACAACTCCCGGCGTTGCATAAATATGTGCACTAGCACCTGTGACGTATTGACCTCCCATGAACACACAGCGTACATAGTCTCGAGGGGTTTCCTCTCTCTATCTCTCCCACTACACATATCCACCCAAGCACCCGTTCCCTCTAATGCAGCATTCTCGAGCGATATCGTATACTCGCGGCTTAAGGAGCATGGCAACAGTGAGCATTCAAACTGCATACATCTGCAGTATCATAGAAATACTGCTCCCTCCATAGACCTGGACTCAGTCCGCGTCGTCAACGATGCTAAAGTACTTATCCAAGTACACTAGTGATTTTCCGCCAATCAGCACGCGGTGCACGGAGAAACTCACGGAGAAACTCTCACCCTTTTGGGAGAGTAGGACGTCGTTATAAAGTTTAGAGGTTTCCCCACTTCCGCATCTGCGGGAGCGGATCGACGGCGCTATATGTGTGAGTGTTTGATGATGTTTGGAGGTGAGTGGGGAAGCTGGGTGGGGCGTGGCGCACGGGGAATAGTAAGTGAGGAAATGTTCCCTTAGTCATGAGATTTCTTACGTTAGATCTAGAGAAAAAATAGATACACTCGATCGAAGAATTGCCTGTTTCCGAATTGCTCAGCCGATTTGATGCTGTTTCTGCGGCCGAGATGTTTCAAATTCACAATGCCGGCCGATCTCGTTACGGATTGTAAACCTAGGAAGCGCCGGTTGCATTGGGAAGTTCTAGCAGCAGCCAACCGATGTGCACACGTTACTGTACAGTACAGTAGTACGTGAAGAGAAGAGTGCACGTACATATCAGCCTGCGGGGAACTGGTGGAGAGTGAAAGCGTTGCTTATTCGTTTGGCTGCCATATATAACTTCTGCCCTTTCTGAAGTCGTGGTCCTCTTTTCTTCTCCCTCTTCTTCTCTTCATCACTCAATTCCCGCCGCAAGTTGCAGCTTTCCAGTACCTTGCAGCACTGTCGATCATGTGAGAATCTGCCTTTCAAACCCCACAAACACAGGACACCGGCAACTTCCGAACACCTGTTTTTCTGTAGCGGGGGGTGGACTGACTCACACTCCAATAGAACTTCTTACCACTCGAACTCAATTCTCTCCTCCAGCAATCCACAAACCTCACTCCGCATAAACAAGCAATCATGACTCCCGTAATCGACGAATCCGAAGACTTGCGCGGTATGCTTCCCTTCCCACAATCTTCAATACCACCCCCCGCTAACACCCCGCGATAGTCGTTGGACAAGACCCGCTCATTTCGCCGTCGTTGCTGCAGCACGAGCTCCCCGCTGTTCGTCCTCCCTTGCCCATTCCTCCACCCCTACTAACCCCACTGTAGACCGACGCTTCTAAAGCTACCGTGATCCGCGGCCGCAAAGAGGCCATCGCTGTGCTCACGGGCGAGAGCGACAAGCTCATCGTGATTGTTGGACCATGCAGTATCCACGACCCTGAAATGGCCAAAGAATATGCGTCACGACTACTCGCATTGGCACCAGAAGTCGACGACCTTGTCCTGATTATGCGCGCCTACCTCGAGAAGCCGCGCACCACTGTCGGCTGGAAGGGTCTCATCAACGACCCTGACATCGATGAGTCCTTCCAGATCAACAAGGGCCTACGGGTATCGCGAGGTCTCTTCCTCGACCTCACAAATATGGGAATCCCAATTGCTAGCGAGATGCTGGACACCGTCTCCCCTCAGTTCCTCGCAGACTGTCTTTCTATCGCTGCCATTGGTGCCAGAACAACAGAATCCCAGCTGCATCGTGAGCTCGCGAGCGGCGTGTCGTTCCCTGTCGGCTTCAAGAACGGCACTGACGGCAGCCTTGCGGTGGCTATTGACGCGGTGCTCTCGGCGAGTCATAAACACCATTTCATGGGTGTGACGAAACAGGGGTTGGCGGCTATCACCAGGACCACAGGAAATGAGCATGGCTTTGTGATCTTGAGAGGAGGCGCAAAGGGCCCGAATTATAGCCCTGAGGATGTCAAGGCTACAAAGGAGGCGTTGAGGAAGAAGAAACAGAGAGAGGTTATAATGATTGATTGCTCGCATGGTAACTCGAGTAAGAACCACAAGGTATGCACCCCCACGCTACCCTAGCACGACGGTGCTGATGATGCGTCGTAGAACCAACCGCTCGTTGCCGAGTCGATCGTCGAGCAACTCCGTAATGGCGAGGAGGGTATTATCGGAGTCATGATCGAGAGCAACATAAATGAGGGTCGCCAGGATGTTCCCCCAGAGGGCAAGGCTGGGCTGAAGAAGGGTGTTTCCATTACCGATGCTTGCATCAACTGGGAAGATACCGTGACGGTTCTTAAGAATCTCTCTGCTGCAGTCAAGGCGAGACGCGAGGTCAAGGCCGCGAAGTAATGAATGGATATCCTTGTCTTTTTTTGCGGTTGCTTGGTTGGGAAAAAAATATCAGGAGATTATTTACTGCGAGGTACCGTCAACTGTCTCTAGACGTTGGGGATACAAAAAAAGAAATTTGTTTTCGGCGTGTTAAATGAAGCTTTCGTTCGTATAATGCTGTGATGGTATTTCGCATAAGCCTATGAAACCTACTAAGTAATCCCCAATAACAACCCGCAGCATGGGTATAAGATACAAATCTCCGTCTATATCGTCCCCCAATAACTACAACAGCAACTTCGATCCCAAAAACCCTAAACTCCGCTGATTAAATCGCAGCAGCAGCAAACAATAACAATAATAGTAAGAATATACACCTAAACACTGGCCAAAGTACAAGTACACTCCATCACCCCCTTCTCCCTAAAAATGTGAATAATGCCCCGGTACCCTCAACCGACACTTTTCGCAGCCAGCCTGATACCCCATTTTGAATCTATGCGCTCCCGCGGGGGTTTCCTTCTTCCCCTCTTCCTTCTTCTTCGCTCCCTCCTCCCCTTGTTCCTGCTCGGGCTTCTTCGGCTGATCCCACACATACCCGCCCATATCGAGATCCAGCGGCTGACTAATATCTGGTGGCGGTGACGGGAGATCTGTCATCGGCGAGTCGACGTCGACGTCGACATTGACATGTAAGTTGGTCGGAGTGAACGTGCGATGGTAGAGCGTGTTCGGGGATGGCGGGGGGGAGTGAGCTCGGAGTTTCTGAGATGTTTGTTAGCAGGAGTTGAAGGAGGAAAGGGGAGAGGGTAGGACCTTGGTACGCCTGATCTCGAGGCTGACGCTGACGGTGCTTTCGACCGCGGAGGAGGAGAGGGAGTCCCAGCTACGCTTTATAGGTTGGTTCATGGTGCTTTCAGACGGTGCTGGCCATGGAGAATCAAGGGAGCGACAACAGGGATGGCATGCTGGTGCTTTTGTTTAGCCGTTGTTGTGGTTTGGTGAGCTTTTGGCCAAGGCGGCGATCACCGCAGAGCCGCATAGTAGGGGTGAAGAAGGTGAGGTGAGATAGAAAGAGAAGAGTCACGTCAATGGGGCACAGGATGAGAGAAGAGACGGGGGGAAGAGCAGTCTCGCCCCGACCTGATAGGAGTAACATATTAGACAAGAGTAGAACGTCGGATTCTTAGGAAGCCTAGCGTACCCCACCATTGGGTGGTATGCATCCTAGTTGGTGCGATGCAGCAGAAATTAATAGATGGAGATAAGATAAGGGCAGTAGCCCTAACAGTCCATTAGTCTCCGCACAAATACTGACTGTGCGCCAAAGATATTCCCAAATCGTGTTGCTGCTAGGGAGAATTCTTACGACGACCCCCCGACCGACCGACGACGACGACAAGGCCCGCCCATCCATCCATCTTCGCCCAGGTACGTTAAATTTGCTACTCGAGAAATTTCACGATGATGATTCAACAACTATTATCGTGCTTTCTTGTCTCGGTTATAGCTCGGACGAAGGATGATAGCTAACTCGCTTGGACGGCGCTGGTAGAAGTATACGTAAGGAACTGCGAAGGAAGCAATGGCGATCAAGCACAACCAAGTACGTTGAAACCCCTGGGATGTGGAGGAATTTATGGCTATGGAGAGGAAATGGGAATAGCGGGCTGGTGGTTGTGGTGGTTTAACTCAGCCGCTGACGAAGTCGGTTCTCAGCAACTCCCCAACAACCACTTCCGCAAGCAATGGCAGCGTCGCGTGCGGACACACTTCGACCAGCCCGGTCGTAAACTTCGTCGTCGCCAGGCCCGTATCTCCAAGGCCGCCACCGTTGCTCCCCGTCCCATCGACCTCCTTCGCCCCATCGTCCGATGCCCCTCCATCAAGTACAATCGTCGTGTCCGTGCCGGCCGTGGTTTCACCCTTGAGGAGCTGAAGGTTCATTACCTCCTTCCCTCACTCCCCCAAACATCCTGCTCACACATCCACAGGAGGCCAAGATCCCCCGCAAGCTCGCATTGACCATCGGTATCCCCGTCGACCACCGCCGTCAGAACACCTCTGTCGAGTCGCTCCAACAAAACGTCGCCCGCCTGAACGAGTACAAGAGCAAGCTCATCTTGTTCCCACGCAAAGCCAAGACTCCTAAGAATGGTGACGCCTCGGCTGAGGAGATCAAGGAGGCCCAGCAGGTCCTCTCCGTCAGCTCCCTCTTCAAGATCGACCCCGTCCCCGGAAAGGGCACCGTGCAGGAGCGCACGATTGAGGCTTCGGAGAAGGAGCAGGATGCTTTCAGGACTCTCAGACTCGCTCGCGCGGATAAGAGGAACCAGGGCAAGAGGGAGAAGAGACAGAAGGCTAAGGAGGAGGAGGCCGCGGCTAAGAAGAAATAAACGAAGCAAAATCACAGCGTCACCACTGCAGGGAAAAATTTTAACGGGTGTCTTGGGGTCTTGTGCTTTTTGTGATTCTTTTTTTCAGGCTCTTGTGTTCTTCTCTAGGCTTATTTTTTTCTGAGAGGAGCTGCGGGAAATAAATGGGAGTTCTTCGCATCTTTTCGCGGGAAAGGGATGATGTGGAACATATATTTACATTCAAGTTGGGTTTTCGCCGAGTGTTGTATCCTCCTTTTTTTTCCCTCACCCCTACCTAGATGTCACGAAGGGTAGGCTTGGGATAGGGTAGATATTCCACAATTAACCTATTCTACCTGTCTCAATTCTGGAAGCAATGACATCGAGTGATCCCGAATCAGGGCTTTCTACATGACAGTTGTTGGACTATGTCTTGACGTTTGTAACTAATAGATTAAAGAGAGGGACAGTGATATTTGAGGTGTGCGTACTTGAGTATCTAATCGTGCCGGATAATTGAGGCGAAGGAGGGAATGAGCTGTGGTCGTACGTTAGTGTGTTTCCCCAGTGGGCCAGACATACACATTCAAGTACTAGTAGCGAATGCCGATTAAGAGCTTGAACATGTTTAGAATACCGTTTGGAGGGTGGGAGAGGATAGATGAACCGTTCTAAAAGACAATGGTATTTGGTAACTTAGTACTGCGGGATACATTCTATCTTGCTAGCGGACTATATTCTTGTTGCCGAGGGGTTGAGTGTGATATTGTATAGACCCACATGCTAACTAATTGTCTGCTGCATGGCTAAGTACAGGTGAGGTTTGGGGGATTGTAAAACGAAATACTCGCTATCGTAAGAGGTTAGGGGCAGAAGCAGTCTAATTTTGTGCTTGTCATTTCATTTCTTCTAGCTGACTTTATCTTCGTCTTAGACAAAAATCGGGGTGTTGACGGTATCGGAATTTGTTTAGCAGCTTGCAGGTCTCGAGCCACCCGAATAACACCTATCTAGATATACAGTGACAATTTATGAACCTAGCTAGGCTTTGAAGTTTGATTATTACGCCTGCACTGAATTGCTCGGTGGCTTCCGAGTAGGATGCGAGGGGGTATCGTCCCAGATATTTTGAGGGCGGAACTTGCAATCTGTTGAGGGAATTTGGATGGGACTGAAGTTAACAGTGCGGAGCTGACACTTTGACAGAGAGTGATGGTGCGTAATTTCACCTAACAGACCTTCCGTAACAGCTGAATAGTTCTGACGTGCTGAATGGACTTCAGACTGCTGTATTGCCTTCAGGATTGCTTTGTCTCTCCCAGTAACATCTACCAAAGGCACTTATTAAGACTACGTACAATAGTACTCACCACCACCTCAGAGATCTCATAAGTCACATATTTTGGCCCTTTGATATCACCCCAGAAATCCCTAAAGTCACATTCCCCTATCTTACTTCCCCCATCCACCATCACTTCCTTACCTCCCAGAAAGCAGCAGCTTCACACCCTCCAGCTTATGCATGATACCCCCACACGCGAGTACGAAATGCCCCAGATGGGTTTCGTCGACGATGCGGGAATACCCGACTGCGTTGGCAGTTTCTGGACGCCGATAGCTAAGAGAGTCACAGAGCATGAACTCGTGTTCTTATGCTATGTGCGCTACCCGTCGGTACGGGGGATGGACTTGTTGCAGTATTCGCAGGTTGTTTAGGGGACTTCGGCCATGTTGTAGTTTGAAGGCGAATGGATGTGAGTGAGTATGCTGTGTATTGTATTTTTGGTGGTTGTGAGGATATAAGAGATTTTATTGTAGCGGTGGAACGCGGAGAGTGGTGGTTTAAGTTGAAGGTGGGATATGAAAGGTCGTTAGTGTGGTTTATGGAGGGTACAGCTGGACGGAATAAGTTGGAGGTCAGTTCAAAGAAAAGGCCGTTCAAGTTAGGGGAAGGTATGATTCGAGAAGTGTTTGATCTTGTCGTTTCATCCAGCCTGTTATGAACTCTCCTGGGGTTAGATGTCCTCATTATGAACCCTGGATTACTCATAATCATCAACTATTGCAAATTGAAAGATCCGTCCGCTAGAAAGTTACGCGAACCCACCGAAAATATCGAGGTTGCCTGTGACAGGCGATTATTCCTTTGTAGAGTCATATCGGCAGTGGCGAAGGACAGGCATCACCCAGACTTGACTTAAGATGCATACTTATATCTGCCCATTCTTCAAGCTCGTTCGGTTTGTAAATTACAAGTCCGCCCGCGGACCTGGTTCTCGCTACATCATCTATGTTAGCTACATACTTACTTAAGTGCTCGCTCCAACAAACTCCTCCCTGACTAATTGCACCACACTCACACCCAGCCTCTTCCTCACTGCCATGAAAACACCTCCAGCTCCCGAAGAAGCACCTCCTTGATACCACTGGTATCCAAATCAATATCTTTGTTCCAATTGTGACGGTCTTGCATCTCCTTCACTAACGAATCGACCCGCTTGAACATCACTTGGTCCGCATAGATAACTGTGAGTGACTTGATATCGTTGTTAGGTAGGGAACGAACGAACTCGACACCCTAGAGAATGATGGAAGATATTTCTTGATCGAAGCGCCGCTCCCAGGCGGAGGTAGTGTTGCTTCCGATTGGGGAAAGACGTTGGTCATGGCTGTTTGTGGCTCGGGAGATGGTGATTTCAGGAGCTTAATGTATATCCGAGACTGTTCGAGATGACCCTATCCTACAGGGGGCACTGCAAAAAATCTGTTACAAGTCGCATGCGGAGCAGCAAAACCAGAGTTCAGATATTTGAAGGCTGCGAGAAGTTGGGTAGTGGTGATGTCGAAAGAGTGCCAAACCATGGAATGACAGTTAAATTGCCATAACCACTAGAGGTTTCATTTGGATCATATAACATCACCCGACTGACAATATCATTGCAATTGTTACAATAGTGAGATAGAGAAGCTTAGTTTCTTAATAGAGTCTATCTACGTGGGAGCTTGTATGCTCTTATATACGGCATTCAGAGTATGCCTTGTACGCATGCATGCGCACTCAACTGGCATCTCCAGCTGAGTCGTTAGCCCGATGCTACCATGATCTCCATCAGCCCATAAGCCTTACAAAGGGCGGCAATCCATATATGCAACAACAATGGGATTTCGCCGATGCTGGGTTCGGGTGCTAGTTTATGAAAACCCGCTTTCTGGTCTATGAAGAGGCACTCCTCTGACACCGCATGTTTACTGAGTACATATCTGCAAAGCTGATACTGATTGCTACATATCTTGTCGTTTGAAATTTCTCGGACATTAGGATTCATCGATACCGACCATCAAACTGCAATAAACGGCGTACCACTACTCTACCCCAACCAGGGAGCCCTAGTATAAACGGTGCAGCAGACCGTACAAAGCAAACAAACATCACACAATACAATATGCATGCGGGCAATAGGACAGAACATCCAGAACCGATAAATACGTGCATATTGCATATATCACTCTTTCCTGGTAAACCCGCTTCGCAATTCGCCGCACCTATGCTGGCAAGGATAGATTTCGGTTCGCTCAAGGCTTGCTCCAAAGAGCACCGGGGATATGGAAGCGGATATTGGTTATTGTGCTATCCTAAACCTGAGAACCTCCTTTCACTAGGTCAGCAATATCTCAACCAGAATGAATACCCCATTAGCATACGTATGACACGTGTTTACGCATTTTCGACGCATTTTCCTATGCTCCAAATCGCGCAGATTACACATTTGTTATGTTCATTTCATGAAATGTAAGCGGTTTACTGTCTGCGAGTTGCTAAAAGTAGGTTCTAGACTACCAGATCAGAGTGATTGAAAGCGAGGATCGACTGTTGGAAGTAGATCCGCGCCACCCAAGGTCTGGGTGCCCTATTCATGAGTGGAGAATGCCAGGAGGTGAAGCGGGCCGGATTCTTGATCTATGAATAGGGGTCGCAAAAGGCATAAATTCCAAAAGCAGCACCAATAATCCCAGAGAAACCAGATAAGAATATCGAGGCCAAAGAGAGGTGAGGAGAAGACCGGCAAGAAGGTGGGTGAGATACCCGACATGGAGTTTGAAGATTCAGGTAAACAGGGGAGTGAAGGTGACATTTGACCACGGGATGGTCGGAGACTGAGTTTTGATTAGGAATGAGGTGCATAAGGAGAAGGGTAGTAAATGGTAGTTCGAAGATTGGATACCAGCCAACCAACAAGCCAACAAGTCCTAAGCAGCCCCCGATTCCTTTGCCATTGGGCTGAGATGCAAATCTCGGCAGACGAAATCGGGCTCTACCCGATGATGGTTACACAATAAAAATTAAATTCATGGCTAGTCGAAAAACAAAAACCCTGGACGAATTTTGAGTGCACGCGACAAGCGAATGCTTCGAAAGAGTAATATTCATTGAAGAGATATGCCAGAAACTAATAGCAAATAGCTGTGAAACATTTAAACATGGTCAGCTCGCCAGACAGAGAGGGATGTAAAGGATTTTGTGTCAATACAGGTTCATTGATGTACTCGTACTCCATGCTCGGTAATCGCTTTCCGCTAAGGTAGCGCACATTCTTGGAAGCTATGAATTTGTGAGATGTGATTCGGCATGTCTTGGTCGGTTCGAACCCTCAAAGATGAGTTCGAAGCGCCTAAATATGCCGCAGAAGCACAGCGTTAGACCACTGAAGGATTTGTCGCCGAGATCAAGCCATTAATCCAACGCTGGGATTCGAGTGCGAGCCCATGCGGGATAGGCTGCCTGACCAGAATGGCAGCGGGGTAGGAGTTACCCCTCGGCCGTGGTTGCAGCTCTCAAATGATAAACGACTTCAGTTTCCTAGCTCCCATCGACCCTGTCTATGAAGGGACATTTGGATCAGAGTCATAAAATTCCCCAACACGGTAATAATTAATCAATAATTATTAATTAATGGGAATTAATAAGGAAAAACATGTGCCAAGTGACCGTCTTAGCTGCCAAGATGTCTATTTTGAGCCTCAAATTTGTCTGTTTTTAGCAAATTTTAACCTTATGAATCTTTTTGTATGGGGACTTTTTTTTTCTGTTACATACAAAGTCCAAATTTTTGAAATTCATCAGCACCACAACCAACATCAGGAAAAATAAAATGAGCTCATAGAATTGTAGAGCAGATCCCAATGAAGCGATCTATGAAGAGAAAATTATAAAATGTTTTTTTGTGTGGCTGATAGCATCTGCAGTTGAGGCTCAAAACCCTCCGGTTTAAGGAGTCCCCAACTATAGTTGGAACCTAGTTAGGGGTTGACAGAACGCCCTAGAGGAGCTATGTTACCGTTCTCGGGATACAGCCGACAGTTCTGTGAGCTCTTCCGTTTAACACATTCATTATGTAACAGCGGGCTCGTATATCAGGGCGGACAATGGTGACAAGGATTCCGCGTTGCCCGCAGCGGCTGAACACTATAAGCAACAGAGGCAAATGACTTCCGGGGTTGGTTGGTCGTGTAGGATCATGAACATGTATGTTTATGGAAACGGGTCGGTTTGAAACTCGGCGGTTTTGTTCTTCCAATGGAGTACTTCTCTTGGGTACCTGCCAGCCGCGCTCGGGCTGGTGGTCTTGGAAGCACACAAACCCAACCTTACTTTTAATAGCAATTTGTAATGTTAAAGGGATATGCAAACGAATTGATATGTCTTTATGGGTAGAACATAACTAGCGAGCTGTTTAAGACAATTCTCGGGTGGGACCGCGGGGTAGATGAGAATTGATCTAAAGATATGACCCTACAATGTGGTCCGAATTCACGGTCAGAAATTAGAAAAAGGAATTTGGGGAGCGTGATCCCGGTGACAACAACTAAAGTGATCCCCGTGTACTGTAATGCTTTGCATTCCTCCGCACACTAGTACACGGAGACAGCCTAGCCCTGTCTCAGGCGGCACTTTGTATCTGCTGTTTATCCAAACAAGTAAAACAGCCGCAGAGCCTCTATGCTTTGAGACTTTCTTGATAGATACATGTCGTATACTGAAGCAATATATATATATGTAATGTCTTCGCCGCCAGGTAGGATTGAGCACGTCGCCAATAACCAAGCGAGCCTTCCACAGCAACACTTGCGAACTCCATAGTCGACTTCGAAGCGCATTATTCAGCAATGGCAGTAAAGTCTCAGCCAGCTGAAGCCGATTTGCACTCGTGCAAAACCTGCAGCCTCCCCACTGCTGACCTGAGGGGCACTAGCTCAAGTGACACTTGTACTTGTGACAAGCCAGCATTTGGAGAGGCCCTGAGATGGATTCTTACTGTTGCTGCCAGCATGACAATCTTCCTCATCCTGTGGTACTATGAGAGGAAAGGTGTTACCAAATCCGAAGACAAAAGATGGTTCAACGTACTTATTCAAGGAGCACTCTTGATGTTGTCGTTGAATTTTGTGGTAAGTCATGGTCCAGCCAACTCTTCACCCTAGTTTATCGATTTGTTTGATGACCGGTGGAACAGCCTTCATTAAAGCAGTTAGCGGTTAGAGGTCTTCGTGAGGATGGTAAACTTTTCACAAAAAAGTTACTCGGCAGCCACTTGCTCTCGCTCAGAGTACTCGTGACTCAGGCTGGGAGTATCGGAGCATTACGTTTTGCCTGCCTCTTGGTTTGGGTAGCAATCGGTGTGGTAGGTGATATTCCAAACGTCAACTCTTATTGTATGGGAGTGAAACTGACTACCAAAGGCTGCGAATGTGGCTATCGTGGTCTTGGGTTTAGCATATTCCCATGAGTCAAGCGACACAGTTCAGATTGCGTCAAATCGCGTCGTTAACATAACTTCAATGGAAGATTTCCGCCCCTTGAATGCAGACTATCTTCATGCCGACATATTTGAGACCGATGAGTTATCTGTGAACATTTCGGACTTTGTCACTACAGAAAACGAGAGATGGGCGGTAGCTCATACATACGGTGAACGTTGTTTCCATTTTCTTTAGTCTTACGCCCCTTAGGTTCGTTATACCTCATTGCCTGTATGCGACTGACACAGCCTGTTTTGTAGTTGGCATCAGTTTGGGTACTCAGAATCCTAATAGTTCAGTTTTTAACCCTACCAAGTTTGCAGTCGAACAGTCAGACCACAACTATCCCAACTGGGAATATCATGTATGCCCTTCATGGATCGTTACTTAGAAGCACCGTATAAAGACATACTGACGTGGTGCCGCACGCTCAGTTTCGAGACTTCAACCTTGACTCTGATCTCCCCTTGGCGTTCAGGACAACCCGTTACATCTCGGTGAAGCCCAGCTGCAAATCATTTCCGATGTTGCAAGGCAACAATCAGACGCTCTCGGTTCGGACGGGTCCGAATTCAACAGTCGATATCAGTTGGCTAGATGTGGGTTATCCCTTTTAGATTACCGTATAGAACCCCCTGGGATACTAACGACTAGCAGACATATGAAGGAAATGGAACGCAAGTCTTGCCATGGGATCTACTATTCTGGAGTTTACTAACTTGAATCGACAATAGTACATGGACATATCCCATAACCGAAAACCAACGTTACCCATGTGGGAGTCGATGTGCCCGTATCTACGCTGCATACTTCCAAGAAACAGCGGAGGGGAAATTCTATAATTGCACTGTCGATGTTTCAAAGATGCAAAATATTAACCCGAACAACCCCTTACACCGGTTCCCCGACTCGATTGCATCAGTTCTGGCGGCTTCTATCGCTCTGGAAACCGCAGGCCATGACAGAACCGCGAATCACTCGATGGTATTGTACAGTGAGGGGGTCGTCTGGGGAAACCTGAGCGGAAATGGCGCATCTGAAGCTGCGAACTTATTAGGAAGGTTTGTCATCGGTGGGGTGGCCGTAATGGATATCTCGAATACGAAAGAAGTCGGCGCTGGAGATACTGTGGGAGTTGGTGTGCGTCTGGTCGTCGACTGGAAGGAAGTTGTAAGTGCACAATGACAAGTCACGATTCATCTGCAACATGCTTATTAGGTTTAGGGAATCAATTTGGGTGTCATTGTCTTTTTGCAGTCCATACTGTCAATGCTGTTGATTGGTTCCGAATGGTGGACACACTGGAAGAATAGGCAAAGCAGCGCTAATGGGGACGGCGGAATAATATGCGCTGAGCAAGGGGAGAGGTAGTTTGGGTGTAAGTGTGGTACTATCTATTCGAACTGTCTACTGTAGCTGATCATGACTTTCCCAGTGCGGTAACTATATGTACGCTCGTAGCGGGCAACAATAGGGGGATGGAAGTTGATAGGGTATATGGAATGGTCCCATGAGCATGATTTAGGAATGGTATTTTTTGGGGGTCACTTGAAAATGATGACTGTCGAGGTTGTCTAACAGCATTTACTGTCTCTTTCATGTATATACTTTGAGTTTCTAGCCCCCATAAGACGCTTTTTTCCCGCTGCGCGGAAGCTATATAACTTGATGTATGGCTGGAGGAGACCGTTAAACTGTATCCTGTTCCATTTAGCATGAACACTTAGCGCAGTGTGATATACTGCGCACAGTTGGTTGCATGGTTTTATGGACAATGAGACCTTTACTCAATACTCAATCGTACAATACAGTAATCAGTGCAGGCAGTGAGTCTACCTTAACGACTAATCAACATTAGCTCCGGATAAGACCCCGCTTTCATCATCGAATGCTACCAACGCATTTCTCTGCTAATTCTTTGTATCATAAGGATTTCCTATATCTACGCATCTTCACTGGCCCAGTGAGGGGTCTGGTTTCATTGGTTTGCATTCACGGGTAAGCCGCTAATGACTACATCGACGAGGCTGGCCATTTAGGGTAAATTGACGAGGCCACAAGCGACAGCTAGCCGTAAACTAGCGCTGAATATTTCCAAAGGTGGAAATGGGAGTAATATGTGGCCAGATGACGCCATGCAGCCTACACCTGCAGCTGTTCGTAGCGGTCAACCTACCTAATGTCCTGGTTTTGAGGCTGGGGAGCGATTGGGGGTGGGAGTAGAAATAGATGTATCAACGATCATGAAAGGCGGCTTCGGGAATGTTGCACGGGGGTTCGTGACCTTTGGCCGAGCGACTTTGGGTGGGGTAGTGAATGCAGGGGGCGGGTGGCTTGAAGCTTGTTTCTCCAGCTGCCTTACCCACGTGCACCTACAGCCGCCAGTCGATAATGCACTGGTTTTGTGTTCCACGGTATAGATGCTGCTAAAGGAAGTTCTAAGGGGCGTTGTCAAAGCTTCCTATCGGCTCCGCAACGTCGAAGCAGGAAAATCGGAGATAACCGGACAGATCGGAGGCCCACATGCACGCGAATCAGCAACAAAACTAACTGGGGTTCAATATCCTAAGCCGAAAGTTTTGTTTCCATTGAGATCACAGCGAGGCAATATTCCATTTGGGAATAGGAAATCGTGCTCTAAATCCAGATTCGCAGCTTTGCAGTCAGACAACTCACAAGGGTTGAGATAAGGAGTACAGTAACTGGTTAGGGATAGTTTAGTCACTGCGGCACCGGAAGTTGCGGAGCTAACTTGCAATTGGGGGACCAGTGTTGTGATCAACTTTTGCTAAAGCTCTGGTGTGAGAGACACTAGAGTACTCATTCAACGGCTGGGGTATGTACCTACCGCAGCCCTGCAGCTAGCGTATCCTCTGATTCGACATCAAAAGCGGCCATTTTACCTCCTTATTTATCGCTTCAAAATGATTCATTTCGCCTCTTAGCTTCGGGTTAGCACAAATTTCCAATTCTCAAAGGAATAACGTACCGTCTCGCTGTGATGTTTATGAGTGCAAACAAAGAGAACTGTGACATCGAATACCCAGAGTCGCATATCTAATCCCGACCATTTTCGACGAGACCTCGCGAGAGTCTTCTCGGAAAATCGAATTATAGACCTTTTCCCCAACGGTGTAACTCGACGTTTAAACCCAGGTTTTCTCCCCCAGTCTCCCGATCCACTCTGTCCGGGTCCCCCCACAGTATAGTATAATCCCAACCGACACCCTAGTAAATCACTCAATCCCACTTTTTGTTTTTACAGGATATATTTTCTAGCGTTCATGAACACATTGGCATACCCTGAGCAGACCGGCCTCGTCGAGTATATACCCACCCACGTGCATCGGCGAGGCTTGCCGACTCGCGAACGGCTAATCTCGCCGACGGTGGCTAGATATTGGGCACTGTGCGTCACTGCGCTACTAAATCCAATCAACGCGAAACATCACTCGAGCTGTGTGCACGTTCGGCCTTGCATGTCCCTGGTTCCCTCTGGACAATTGTAACCAGTGATTACCGCACATGCTCAGTCATCTATAACGTGCTCTGATCGACGTCTCTACTGATGCATATTTTCAGAACAGGGTCGTTCGGGGCTGTCCTTTTGACGGTCTTTTTGATGATGGTCCTTCTGTTGTCTTCTGCGAAAAACTTTACATATGCTCGAAAGTGACTTAGGGGACTGCAAAAGGACCGCAAAATGGCCGGAAAGAGACAGTAAAGTAATATAGATCATATTTCAAGGGTTCTTTTGGTTCACTTTGCATCACGCTAGAATTTGTTCAAAATAACTATTCAAAAGTCCTCTAAACGGCTATCCCTGAATAATCCAATGAGGCCTGAAGTATAATGACCCATGGCGTTATCTTGTGGGACAAATGCACGTCGAAGATCGCCAGAACGTGTGTTCGGAAACTTCGCGGTGTGGAGCTATTTACGCTTTGAATACCTTTTTCTGTATGCCGCGAGATCCGGAGCAAGTTTGAAGCGATCAGGCTCTGGATGCATACAGTTCACCACGGCCACAACTGCCTCCACGCTCTCCATATCCTCATAAAAGGCTCTTATTCCCGCCTTGTGATCCCATCTTCACGACACTTCCTCGCCACACAAAGATGCATTTCATTCGCTTTGTCCTCCCGGTTGCCGCACTCTCTGCCACCGCGGCAGCACGAGCGATACCAGACGATTATTCCAACTTTCCTAAGATGAATCCAAAGCCTGATTCCGGCGTTTATCCACCGGGCCATAAGTATCCTACCAACGTGCAATCGGGAGCTCCCTATCCCCTAGAAACTGGCGGTGCCCCTCCGCCTAACCACAAGCAGCCCAAGAAGCACAAACACCACAAGAAGCCCGATTGCCACCAGAAGCCACACAATCCCGCGCCTACTGGTCATATCTACAACCTCTTGCCCAAACGCGAGCAAAACCAGCCGATGTATTCCGCGCCCACCGGCGGTGCCACCTACGAGCACCCTAAAAAGCCAAACAATCCCGTCGTCAATCACGACAAGCCCGCTCCAGCCAGCTTTCCAACGCTATGTCCCAACAAGGATGAGGGCGTGTACCCCATGTATATCGATCCGGACACGGGCGCGTACCAAACTGGAGACCTTAATAAGCCTGCTGGTAATACTGGGGGCGTTTTCCTAGCCGCCCCAACTGGACACCTGGACAATGTATACCACCCGACTGGAGTCATGTTTGCAGTCGGTACAGGCACTCCTCCAGCTCCGACGCCCACCGACGGCCATAAGTAAGTCCACCACCTTTCTCGAGCTGCTCCATAGTATACTAAAAGTTAGTAGGAAATATGAATCCAAGCCTAAATCTCACCACCACACGCCATCCAAAGAACACCATAAAGGGAAGACAGAGCCTTACTACCACTCGCCAAAAGACGATCCTCCAAAGGGGAAGCCTTGGTGGCCGTGGGGGTATTAGACATCGAAAGTGGGTAGCTGGTTGGGCGGATGGGGCTGGTTCCTCTTGTTTTTCTTTTGTTGCGGTGTTGTTTCTCATGAGCGTATGTATTATGTTTGGAACGTATAAAAGGATGGATGTGAATTGCGGGTTAATTTGTGTATTGTGATACCCGTGGATATAGGCCGTAATGAATATTTGGATGTTGTAAGATCTTGCTGGGTTCGAAAATTCAGGTGTCGTTCTAACAGCAATTTTGAGAATGGGCACATTGTGCTAGAGTGCACGTGGTGGTACAGCATCAGGATACTATAAGTTGTATATTAGGTGGTAATGGTACCTGCGCTGTGGAACATGCATGATGCATCTTTGGTAAGAAAGGATGGGATACAAGTGCGTTTGGTGTGAGGGCAATACTACTACACTATCAATTTCATTGATTTGCACTCGTACCTGCAGTTTGTTCGGCCAATCAGACGTTGGTCACCTGATGATCATATTTTGGAAATGACTTGTAACACTGTAACAAATTCACAAGACAGAGGGTATAAGGGATATCATCTTACGCTCACACCAATACTACTATTCCACGACCTTATACGTACGAGGAGGACTAGAAGTCATATGTCGCAACGGCGGTAAGTATTGGTAGCCAGCCAACCCACTTGTCAGAAGCGGCGTTTCAAGTCAACATATTATCAACACCGTCTGGAAAGCGATAAACGCTGCCCTGCATGGTAGATAATCGCTGCTGGTCCTGTCATGGTCAGCGAAAGGCCCAGATCCCAAGCCCGACACAGGCAGTAGCTGCTGCCTGTTTAGTATGGGTAAGGGCGGGAACACCCCAGAATGTATATGAAATACATTGCTAACGCAATGTAAGCCAATAGTCGAAATGTGGTTGCCTTCCCATGCGCGCGAAGCGAGCGCAAAGGGTAACCTGGATGGTAAGATCTGCCGACCATATAATGAAGAAAAGGTGCCTCTTGACACTGGCGTCAGCGTTGCATGCGGCGTCATCATCGTGCAGGGGTTTTGTCGACTTATGGATAATTCTACGCTTTCGCTTTTGGTTTTTTTAGGCGTGTCTTTCACGCAAGTCTTCTATAATTATCTTCCTGTTGCTTCCTGTTCCTTTTGGTTTTCGCATCAGGTCTTTATCGGCCTTTGCGTTGGCCCACGAGCTTGTTACCCTCTGCTCGACGCCCAGTCGAGGGCGGTTGCGGTACGGCCGGTGGCGGTGCCTGGACGGCGGGCGGAGCGCTTGGTGGCAAGGAAAAAGCCGCCGAGCTCGTGCTTCGAGTGAGCTGAGGGGAAGCGGCTGAAGCCAGCTGTTCCCTACGGATGATAGCGGGTGGTAGGGAGGGAGTTTGGGCGTCTTCCTGGTGATCGGAGCTGCGGGCGCGGCTCAGTGGTGGTGGGATATTGTGCTGGTGTTTTTCTAGGGAGGTGATCGTGGGTTTAATAGGGGCATGTTGTCGTGATAGTAGTGAGGGTTGGACGTAGGTGCAGAGTGAGTTACGGTTGAGGGTAGAGGTGTATGATTGTACACATATCACCATAGTCAGCGTCACGGGAGTACTTTCGCTATCCGACTCACGAGTCCGAAAAATCGTTGACGTCGTTTGGTGGAGTATCCAGCTAGAGAAGCTCCAGGATCCTCAGCACTAGAATCTCAATCGATAGGAACAGCACAATCTCAGCTGTGAGCTAGGTTTTCAACCCGAGCCTTGAACCGGATTACTTGAGAATCCCAATTATTGCTATGCAAATTCTGGAGTTCCTCAACCTTCAGTCAGCAGGCTTCTTCGAGACTGCGTGGATACATATGCCGATCTATATAATTTGATTTTTATGCCCAAGAATGTTCCGAACGGCCCATTGGTGCCTGCGTTTGTCAGGCTGGTGTTGACGGAGATAATGGGCTTTCGCCCGAGATCATCGACCGGCATTATGTGACTGCTTCGCTGTTACGTGGGTTGCCATTTCTAGTATAGCATTGTGGACTTCGTGTCCTTATTAACTTTCTCCTTTTCTCTCTTTAAACTTTAGACTTAGGTAGACAGACTAGACAACAGACGAGTTTTCCACTCACCACTGCGTATACGTGTCAACAGCTGGTTGCTATGACTATTTGCGACAGCTTCCTAATGGATAGCAAAGGCAATTTGGGAATTATCTTGGCCAATCACAACCCAGAGTTTGACTTGTTTCCCCAGTCAGAGCACTGCGCTCTGTCCTGAGGGCTGATTGAGGAGTTGTTGGAAGGGAGATAGGATATCCTTTTGTGCTTGCGAGACTGCAATGATGAATATTTCCTTCTTGTGTTTTCTGTCAAGCACGTCAGTTATGCAATTACTCGAGATTCTGATAGTGTTCGTTTTCGTCTAGATCTAGGACATAAGATTCACGATCAGTTCATTGGAGAATAGTGTGTTCGGGGCTAACTTACAAGTTTATCAGTATGTTGCAATCTCTTCGCAAGCACTCGACCTCTGCTAATAATCCTCTTACAGCTGGTTTGGGCACCGACGACCGATGAGACCTCGCCCGCTTTGCTTATGATTGAGTCCGAATTATTGATGATACAATTCTTGCAGTGTCGAAACCGTTGTAATGCCTCAGGAGCCGGTCCACAAAACCGTTTTTCTGGTAGAGCTAGCTCAAAAGTTCGGTTCGGAAATGGGTTCTAATGATTCGGGGAAATGGCAACGTGAGGATCGCCAATCTGTTCGTGTTTGCTGTATTCGCCACTATAGCTGAATCGTTAAGTTTGGAGGCCTCGAGGGGGACGAACAGCCAAAAGAAAGGGTTTAAGATGAGTTCATCCCTAGGTCGAGAACAGAAATACAGAATACGAGGAATAATCTGAGATAGAGCTAGAGGAGGCGACGATGAATGTTAGTCTGTCATCCGGCTTTTATCGTTAGTTCTACAAATTAATACACATCAGCACTTCCTGTCAGGACCTCCGGGGGCCTGCTTCTAACTTCTAAGTCATCTTTCGATAGTGCTTTTCGGCAGGACGAAATTTCTCAGGAAGAATCTCATCTATTTATTTAGCGGTTGGATGCATCAAATCACTATTACGAATCTGCAGCTGGGATTTAACCCAAACCGATCAGATCTACGCCCCTAAATACAAAAGGAAGTTATCAATTACCCTTAATGAGAGGAATGCACGAACTTGAGGCGGTAAATAATCACAATGTATCACTCGTAAGTCGAAATTGATGGAAAAACGGCATTAGTTGAAGGGAATGTTTCTGCGTCTTCGAAGCCTTTTAAGTAAGGATGTGACAGCACACTCGGCGGGGGTGTTGGGATTACCTTGCAAAACCAGTAGCTCATGATAAAAACACATTGCAGCCTGAGGTCTAATAGTTCATGCTCACTAGCTGAATGACATGTCTCATTGCAGCGCGACACCATGATGGTCCTGGATGTAAACTTCAGTAGAAAACGATTAGTGCAACACAAATATGGGGATTTTAGGGGGGTTCAGTAATAATCATTATTACATAACTCCCTACATGCATTCTGCTCCTGCAAACCATACAACGCCTTTCCCGCTAAGCAACAAAAATTTTGAATATGGGAAACTATTCCACATATTCTTTCCAAACATTCAAATTGTCATAAACTCAACTTTGTGCAGTATCATACCCCTAAAACAATAAGATCGTCGGTGGATAAGAGACTAAGAGGGTAAGGTCCAATCGAAAGCTCATTGAAGGTGTGATTTCGCAGTTAGGCTGTTGGTACAAGCTGGACTAGGAAATGGTCAGTTTGAGCCCACCTTAAAAAGTATAAGAACTTACACCTAAGACCTAGTTACCTTCGGAGGGAAAACTCCTCTCTTTATCAAACTGTGACGTGCAGTAGCCCCCAGGTAATTTTTAGCGCTTAATGCGCTTAAGAGATTGCACGTAGCTATCATTGTCGCAAAATATATCATATTCCCTGCGTAGTAACCTGCTTTGGTGGACGCACCGTTCTTCAAGAGCAAACGTACCATCCCCAGGTCATCATTAAGGACCGCCTCATATAGCAAATGACTCCCACCGTCATCATCAAAGCTTAAATCTGCGTCACGATCTAACAGCAATTTAACTATTGATTCGTTGTGTGTACCGGTGATGGGCTTTTCCGGGCTGTGTTATGCTTGTCTTCATCAGCGTGTTAGCGCCGCGATCTAGCAGCAACTTGACCAACGCCTTATTATCTGTATAGTGGTAGGCAGCATGCAACGCGGTCCATCCACCGGCGGTAGTCGCATTAACAATCGCCGTGGTCCAAGATTGTACGCTTTATGGTCTCATCTTTTGAACTTGCGTATACACAAGCTAGGAACAGAGCGTTGCATCCTCGCACATTTCTCTCGTCTTTTGACCGTTCCTTCCGCTTTTTTGAAACATTCGCTCACGATCCAGTAATAATCGGATGATGGGTTCGCTCTTTCCATATGCAGCCACCATATGGAGTGCAGTAGATCTGAAATGTGTGATTTTGGCGTGAATATCGGGACCACGATCCAATAACCGTACCAATTATTCTTTGCCCTCGTAGTATCGACAGGCGAAATGTAGCGGAGTCCAATTTTCAGTGCAAGTTTTTACATTGACATCAGCGTCATTATTAAGTAATAGTTTTATCAAAGCCACACTATTTTTGTTTTGCGGCAATATGCAATAGAGCACACCAACGCTTCCTCAAGCTAGGAGGAACAGGGCGATTAGGGCGATCAGGAGGATCAGGAAGCCCCCGTAGAGCACCTCCCACGTCATCGCTTCAACATTCGCTCCAAGGTTCAGCGCAACACCGTGGCCTCCTTTTCAAAGTTCCTGGTCGCGGTTTTCACCCCCGTCCATCGCTTCAATATCGGCGCCGTATTCCTGCGGCAATCGGATAGAATTAACATTCCCATTTTGTACAGCCAAACGCAGCGGAGTAATACCAGTCGAGCCGCCAGTTCTTGCGGAGGGATCCACATGTTAGTCTAAGAGCGTACGTATTATATCTTGGCCACCCTGTTTAACCGCACGGTGCAACGCTTCATTCAAAATTTTGATCTTTACCATAGCTGTACCATGTTCTAACAAACATCGAACTATGTGTGTTGCCTAGTTTGCATCGAACGGGGGTCCTTCCGCACCTCACTCAGAACACCGGATTCGACTGCCTTGATGAGACCTGCCCCCAGATGAAGCAGCTCATATACGAGTTAGGCTCGTGAAAAGTGAATCTTTTAGCCTTTGACGATGGCCGACCGTTGTCGCACCCGCTGGAGGAGTTGGGACCAGTGTTGCGTCCTTGGCAGAAGCCGAGGCTAAAGGCGCATGGCCTGTACAGGAAATCACTTCTACCGGTTGACCGGATGACTCCGAGGGCTCTCCATCGTCGAATGCATCTGTCGGATAGGCAAACACCTGACTATTGTTTTCGTCGAAGGCGCCATCTTGCAGTTGCCTGTTGAAACCAAATGATGAGCCGCTTCTTGTCACGGAGTACATTCATCGGTATGCTAATGTCTTCCAGTTCGATCTGAAGTTGTTTCCGCCTTTCTGCGTCATCGGTCAGTGCGTCGCCGTCGAGCGACGATACGATTGAGCCATCTCTCAAGCCGGGAGCGGAACTCTCTGATAAACGCGTCCAGCTTCTGCTCCAAACGTGCCCGGGAGTGACTATAAATGTTATTAGCTAGGCGCGCGTTACAACATAGGGAATGGACAAGAGCCAACGCACGTCTGAACACTCGTATTAAATGCCGTCAGTAGAGTAACATTGAAATCAAGACGATCCCGTAGAGCGGCGGATTCGCCTTGGGTCCATCCTAGACCCTCAAAGTCCTCCTACTGTCGACCCCAAGCTCTGGAATTAGGTAACTAGAGCATCCAGTTCCGTCAAAACATCGTGGCAACCTGCTACAAGTTCTCGAAGCTGGTCCTGCTTTTCTTGTCCAAGGGTTGCTTTCAGGTCCTCCGATTCCTTAAGAACAACGGAGTCGCATGACTTCGCTGGAAATGTCTTGAAAATCTTTAGGTGCTTCTTTGCAAGACTTGTATACCGACCAAGCCAACCAGGAGACCGCGAGTACATCACTAATACCGAAGCCGAAACTCATGGTCGCTATGTATTATCAAAAGGTGAGGAGTGGTTAGTGGGTGATGAATTATCAGCCGCTCCAAAAAATGCGCAGCAGGGTAGCGGCATGCAACTGCTTAACTAGGGCGGAGCCCGAATTATGCGGAATAAGAATATGACATGGAATCACGCGCTATCACTTATTCTGCGGTATAATAGAAAGGAAGTAAATCGTTTATTAATAAATTATTTGGACTTTGATAGACTGAACCGGAGTTGTGGTTATAGAGGGATTTGGGTTCTCATACAGCCTTCTAAGACTCACTAAATTGTGACGTTGACAGGTCTGGTTTCCTTTTCTCGTAGTGATCTCTTGAATTCATGATATCGATATTTTCAGTTCTACCTAAAGTATCCTTAGAAAACTCGCCATAGAGTTTTAGCTCTTAGCGTAGTAATCATTACGACGTCACCATCTCGCGCTGCACTAACTACCTACTTAAGTAGGTACGTCATTACAACATTCCCCCAAACGTCTCATAAAGCTCCATCTCTCCTACCCTTCAACTCCGCCATCCCACCATCAATACAATCATATTCCACACAAACAACAACCCACCGCCACCGACGCAATCATGCTCGCCCGGACGCTCAGACAGAAATCAACTGCCTTCACTCCAGCCGCAGCCCGCAGCTCGGTGATGCGAACACAGGGGGCTAAGAGGTTCAATTCTACTGTTCGTTTGTTCCTCCCCTTCCTCTTTATTAAAATAGCGTGTTCTAACATAACGGTAGAAACCAAATCTATCCGGCTCTGGGCCAAAGTCACCGGAGGTCTCCCTAATAGTTGCCGGTGTCGCCGGTGGGCTCGTCACACTAGCCGGAGGTCAATCCCCTATTACCCATCCCAAACAATCCCTGCTTACTAAACGCAACAGGCTATGCGTGGTACCATTTCTCTGGCACCAAAAAAGTGGTGCAAACTGCTCTCTCGACACTCGACAAGATCGAAACCGCAAAAAGCGCCATCACCACATCGACCCCAAACCGTAATGAGATCGTTTCTTTCCTCCGCTCCAGCTTCGGTCCATACCTCAGCTTCATTCCTGGCGCCTCCGCAATCTTCGACGAACTAGACTCCCTCGCCGAATCACACGGCGACGAACTCAACAATGTCCTCTTAGAAGCGTATAACGACCTCAAGGCCACATTGGAAAAAGGGGGCTTCAACGCCCCTACTGCTAAAAAGCTCGACGAGATCGCGAAGCGCCTTGGAAAGCAGCTGAAGGAGCTTGGAAAGGATATGGGACAGAAGGTGCTCAACGACAATCCAAAGTTGAAGGAGCAGATTGGCGGAGGAATGGATAAGCTTGAAAAACTCGGCGATGCGTATGGACCCGAAGCGAAGAAGATTGTGGACGAGACGTATAAGGAGGTTGAGGACCTCTTCCAACAAGGTGTGAGCCCACAAGGGATCTACAAGGCAACGCAGCTGGTGCAGGAGAAGACACAACAGGTGAAGGATCTTGGGCGTAGAGCCGCCGAGAAGGCGTGGGAGAAGGGAAGTCAGGAGGTTCAGCAGTATCTCGACAAGGTCCCGCAGGTCAAGAAGGTGGTTGAAGAGAACATGGATTCAATCAAGGCTATGGCTCTCGGCGGGGGATTGAGCACGTCGATGATTCCGCAGGTGTTTCAGAAGGTGAAGGAAGCTGCAACGTCGAAGAGGGATAGCAAGGAGAACGTCGAGAATCTTAAGAAGTATTTCGAAGACCTCGTCCAGCAGGAAAAGGGCAAAATGGGTAGCTTCCAGGATTCAAATACTTGGCAGATGGTGGAAAAGTATATTAAGTCTATTCCAGGTGGTGAGAAGGTACGTTCCTATTCCCATTCTTCCTACTACACGCATAGGAACCAATACAATCACAGGCCCTCAAGGACACTCCTAGCCTGGACGAATTCATTTCCCTGAGCAAGCAGAAAGGTCCTGAAGCCGAGAAATTGGCGAAGGAGACCGTCCAAGATATTTCGGAGGTTCTCAAGAAGAGAATACAACAGGCCAAGGAGCTTGCCGGACGCAACAAATAGAGGGGCGCTGATATCATAGATCGTCCTGTATTATAAGCATCTTCAAGGCGTTGGGTTTGCAATTTGATAACAAGTTTCCTCACTGCTCATATCTTATTTTAATATTATATGGTCATTCGTCCGTGAGTTGAGACTTCCTGCGTCAAGGCCAGCACAAGGCGGTTCCATAAACGCGAAAGCATACCGTCTGAAAAATATTCAGTAGCTAGTACGAGCACTTCGAATTATTCTTCATCTATCGCTTCAGATCACTTCTACCGATTACAAGCTCTTGTACGACAATTACGACTCCATCAACTATCACTATTGCAAACTTCAAGAAATGGTTTTGCTTCTAGAACAGAAACAAGTACGCCCAAATTGTATAGAGTTTGTATGAGAGTTCGGCACGGCAACAGCATACACGGCAAACAACAGCATGCACCCTACCACAAATCATTCTTTGAAGTAAGTAGCACCCAATCTCAATATCTATGGACTGATATAGCTGTCCGGAAGTTTGGATAAATTTTTCCAACTTGTGGTAATAGAGATATATCACCCTAAATATCGCCACTTCTACAGCAAAACCGCCGAATCACGAAAACTTTTGATCTAGTACTGTATGTATCCAGAAATATCGCGAGATTATTATTGATAGTATTGAGGTCTGAAAAGCGGCAGGAATCACCAGCAACAAGATTTACGGCCAAGGGAAGAGTACTTTTGCATCTTAGGCAGGATCCCGTAGTATCGTGTGCGTATGTGTGCTTATAGCTGTCAGCTGTCAACTTAACGTGGGTTGGTAGCTTTGTTCCTTGATCATGATCATCACGGTGATGGTGTTGAGAACTTGAACCTTATCCTCCGTAGAATCTTATCCCCCAAATTATAAGATACATTATAGGTACATTATAGAGATATTATCCCCTACACGCTCGGTTTCCTTAAATTCGGTTCCACTTCCTTTTGGGTGTAGTTGGGGGCAATGATCGCTGTGTGGCAAAGCTGGTGATTGGCTGGCTAGACTTCTGATTGAGTGATGCCAGAACACTACACTCTGGGAAAGCATGTAATATTGTGGTATGCACTTTTGTAAGGCTGCATAGAGGCCGGCAGTGTGTAGAGTAGATGAGGAGTCAGCACCGACATGCTTTAGTATCACTCGCTACTCACACTATCCCCAACATGGTGGGATCGCCGCTGGAACCGAATTTAAGAAAACCAAGCAGGATAAAGATTCATATCTGCGATACATACAAAGTATATTGGAGATGCATTGTAATGATAAGTACATATCCACAATTCTTTTTTAGAAATACATTCTAGTGATAAATACATAAGTTGGTACCCAGGCCGGATACATTAAGAAATGTAGTAGTCTGTCATACGGCTTTTTTTCTCGCATGCGGTAGCCACGCCGTACTACATGAAAAAGCGGGGTGTTTTGCTGACTGAGTATCTCATTTATCCATGAAGTGGTTGCCAAATTGTCTGAGAAGCATTTCGAAAATTTGTGGAACGACTGGGGAACGGATAGTAACTTCAAACAGCTGCAATCCACTTTATAAAATACCCCACTTTTTCATATAGTATCCAAGTCGTCTGACAGACTAGAATGTAGGGTGTAACTAAGATACATTTTAGATACATTCATTTTGATACATTTTTCAGCCACTTTAATGTATCGGGTCCGATACATTAATGGATAGATTTTTAGGCCTCTTAGGGGAGAAGGACTCATACTTCAGAAGGTAAAGGTTAGTTGAAGCGAGTGATATCTAAGAAATAAACCTTTGTGTCATATCCACTCACTCTTGTCACCATCGTCTAAGGATGAACGGTGTCGAGCCACGCGAGACAATAAGTACGTTTAGCTAAGTAAATATGTCTAGTTCAAAATCTAGCGGAACGGCTGCTCGAATAGTTTTGACAGGGGCCGATAGCAAGCTCTAAGTTTCCTTCTAGTATACCGTATCCGCCAGCCTCATGTAGCTTCGCAATAGAAATTCTTCCCGATGAGATGCAAGTTCCATGTAATGAGAGATTAAGAGTGCTCCCCACTTAATTCCTTCTGATTACTACCAAGAAATTAACCCAGCGACAAGGGAGAGAAAACTAGTTCCGCATGCGTGTGCGCAACCCAAAGAAGCAGTCTAGCTCATGCTCCGCGAAAGGAAACCTGCGCAACTGCTGCCATTCCACTGAGTTTGGTTGCCAGCCGTTTCAGAGAACACGTTATAATTGAGGTAAGTACTGGAAAATCGCATTCGGATCCGAAGTGTGAATTAACTCACCCTCGTGTTGTAGACGTACAGATCCCGAAGCAATGGAATGTCCCAATCTGGCGCTTCCAGTGGATACGACTATTCGAGATCCCGCTCCGAGATAAATCTTTCTGGGAATAAATCATTCATACTGATCATGATCACGATTAGCTATACTCAGAACTGAGGCTTAAAGTAACAATTCAGGTACCATATTGACCGAATATATCTATGGTGCGTCTGGCCCCAAACCTGTATGTCGGAGGTTGCCAGCAGTGACACCAGCGATCACCAGTATCTACATTTGCAATTTTGCGTACAAGCTGCCAACTTCTCTGTAACAGTCAATGGCACTCACAGTCCCATAGTGTTACAGAGTAATTTTACTTCTCCAAACATTAAATAATGTGTAGATAGACAATGAAGTAGGTGACTGATTGTAAGATAAAGTTTGAGCTGTTCGTTAAATGAGGTTTGGACTTTCCTCTGGCCCGTTCACCAGCCCTCCGCAAATGTCCAACTTACAGGTTTAGGACCGACGCACCATAATAGAGAAGTACAGTACTTCCAACATACACTTTGTGTTATTGATCACCCGTATCACAACATATCACCTACAATCATAAATTTCGCCTTCCCCTGTTGAGCTGTTTCGGGTCAGTGAAGGATTCAGGTCCTTGTGGCTGACCTGGATTTTGAATAGCCTGGACTATGTTATCGATCCGCGAACGCCCTAGCGAGATACTGGGTTTTTTTTGGTGTGGCAGCGATCGTCACAACAGCGTTTCACTTGAGGTTGATTCGGAACTTTATATCGTAAGATTACGAACAGAGTATTGCGAATTGTTCTTAGTGCCATAGAATAGAGATGACAGATAGGATTGCGAGCATTCAAGGGGCTTTCTGGTACATACTGGGATATCCTGCGAAATTTCGGAGCGGGTGCAATGAAACCATGTAGACCTGGATGTTAAGCTTCTTGGCGAGGAAATTATCTGCCAATCTGTTCGTGCTCATCACTATTGGGCGAAAAGTTAGAAGGAAACGTATTTAGAGAGTGTAGTAGTGGACATAATAGAACGACAATGCCGCATACGGGGGTGAGACCAGCGAATTCGAAGGCTGGGAAAGGACGTAAGTAAATGTAACTTTGAAAAACATCGCTGGCATCTCGAACACTCGCTGATTTTTCGGAGTAAGTAGGTATGCCTAAGGATCTTCCATCAGCACCGGTGCAATCGTAATCGGAGTTTTATTCCTATCCGCTGATATCCTTTCCCCTAACCCCCTGGCAAACTGGGCGTTATACTCCAAATGGCCTAGGCCATTAGTGTTTGTATGGGGGCCCACTGTGTCCTTAAGCCGGTAGCGAACGGCCAGAAAACAGGACCACTGAATTCTGGCTAGCTGCTGCGGGTACATCCATAGATTAGTACTACTCCACGTATTGCTGAAGGATTTCCGACAGATGCCCAGGGCCCAGATCAATCATGTGTAAGTCTGTCTGCGTGGCAGAACGGGTATATACTTGTAACACAGCAGCCACGGAATAAGAAAACCACCCAATCTACTGGTACACGCTTCCGCCATTTTGCGAAGAGAGCTTGAGGGCTGGAAATTGCCCAGCATAATTCTCTCTTGCCGCATCTAACGTTGGCTGGCTAGCACTCATCTGGCCAGACCCCATCAAACATTAGATCCATAGGTTTTATGCAAGCCTCAAGGGATCTTCCGAACTCCATCACGGATATTGTGTACCGAGAGCTAGCGTGTAACCTTTAGTTTGCGAAGTTATTCCTCCTGCAGGCGCGCGGGGGCGGCAACACACATCTGCCAGGACCATTCAGCTGCTGGACATCGAGCCGATAGACGAGATCGATTTAATAAAGACACATTTATCCACGTGTGGCTAGGTCTGGTCTCACGTCGGCACTGATTCGCTTATCTCGTATATACTCGTGTGTTTCGTCACAGTGTAGCATGCATGCCACTCGATTAACATCCCAATACCGGATGAGCCAGATTGAGATCGTAAGTCTCAACAGTGCACGAAAAGTTGTATGAGATCAATGCAGGCCGGTAACAACTGCAATCTAGTTGTCTAAATAATTGCCTTAGTACAGACCAAGAACTCAACCTGAAAATATAGTAATACAAGCCAACAGATGCATGACGAAGATAGAACACGCAATCCAAAAGAATAAAAAGCAAAAAGGAAATGTAGGGGAGCAGAGGTCTGAACCCTTGATAATGCGGGGGTGAAAACATTGGGGGCCATCACCACCCCTCCGTATGCATTCCAACATAACTTCTCAATCAATGTTGGTTGGCCTCCGCAATTGTTCCGAAAGCACTTTCTGCCAGAACCCGAGATATATGCCCTACGAGTGTCGAAATATTCGAGAACTAGGTTTTAGAATAGAGCCTGTGGCCAGTGCTGACCATTCTCGTCATTCCTCGCTTTGGTGTGCAGGAGCAGTGTATGGTCGCTGTGAAGGATAAGGGCGCTGCGGCAACGGGGCAAATTCTGCGAGTGGATGTGGTAGTGGTGGTGGTGCTATCCTGCTGCCTTCGTCCCTATCGAATCGAGCTGCGTCTGTGGAAAGACGCCAGAATTGGAGGAGTCGGTTGTGCCAACGTGCAGTGAGGGATGTTTGAGGCGTCCTTTGACTGTGAGCCCAAGTCATGAAACCGCTCTGTTTGGTGTCAGCTGAGATCAAGGCGTGACAAAGGATGTTGACAACGCTGTACATTCAAGGGCTCATGGAGGTTTCCCGGTAGATGTCTAATATATTCGCCTTTGACAAGCTACAATACAGTAAGGATTCTAGCCCTACATAGTAACCACCCAGCACATGGAACCAGAGTCTCACCGTTACGGTATATTGTGGCTCTTGCGACGACGAGACTGGCTGTCTTCTGGAAGCTGATCCATCGTTGCTTTGAGCCGACGATGCCGATAATATCGACGACTCAGTGGAGTTAGTGGCCATGGCTTTTTTCTTTTGTACTTTTTTTTTTGACTTGGTGGCCTTCAGCACCGTGTTGCTACTGCTATCTGGTGGAGTACCGTAGCGAGATGGAGGGTCAGAGGGAGTAGTTGTAGGCGGACTTGTCTGTAGCCGCTGATCTATCGAAGATTCGGATTCGCCTGCATCTGTAACTGAGATGGATGTCTTGTCTGATGCTGTCCTACGAGCGCGCGGCCGTTTCTTGGACGACCGTTTTCCTCGAACTATCGGTAATTATATAATGCACCGGTTAGCAACATGGAGGACAGCGCATTAGGGAAGCAGTGCGGTAGAAATGGTGGCAATGAGGTACAATTGTTTCGGCTAAAGAGCGGTGACGTCTCTGGTATTATATCGGTGGAAACGGATAGTGGCATCCTCAACGAAAGATTCGAGTAAAGGAACTAGGTACATAAAAGTAGTGAGGTAGTGGGAAGTGGAGTACCAGTACTAGTCATTCCCTGGATTCACAAACCTTGTGTTATGAGGAGTAGCTTCATATATATACCAACAGCCCGAGAAGAAAAGATAGTGGGGAAGAGAGATAGTTGTAGGCAGCAGTTGGTAGTTGGTGTTCCACATTCCTTTTTTTCCCCAGAAACTACCAGCTTTAATATAATCTTCCCGCGGAATAAAATATTTGGTTGCGAACTATTGGGTAGCTGCAGCATGCACCAATGAACAGGGGGCTGTCTCCCAAACCCATGCTGTCCAACCCGATGTCCCTTGACATCACCGCTCTTGATCGATGTTGCATGCGAACCACAATATTACAGCTGTAGATAATCAACGAATGATCTCTTCAATAGGTGAAGGAAGCTTCAGGGGCTTGGTGACGAAGATCCTGTCACATCTAGCGCACCACTATTACCAGGTATTACCTTGGCTGGACATCTCTGCAGAACGCTATTTCTCGCTTGATTTTAGCCTGTGCTTATTATTTATTATCCTTGTACTGCAGCAAGCAGATGTCACGTACCGAGACATCCAACGCTTCACCAATCAGCATACAGGATGCTCTGATAGCTGACTGAATATAACAAATCAACCCTGTGGGGAGTTATATACGTATGAAATAACCATCAGTTAGATTGTGGTCTCAGACTAGGACTGCCGGGTATGACCCACTTGACATTTCTGGGAATTTACCTCAGACGCGTTAAGCGCAGGTACTCTTTCTCTCAAAATTTGTGAAGAAACAGGATCTTCCCGCATCCAACAAGCGCACGGACTCATACAAAAACCATATCTAGATGTCTGTGCGTATTTGAATTGGTTTGAATCTAGCATAGCACGCACACTTCTGACGCCACTTCCGTCAATTTCGTGATGAGATAAAGTTGACTGGTCAAATTTATGTTTCAAAATTTCCGATACGAACTGCGCATTCCTAATGCGCCACATAGTGGGTTCCGTAATAGGAAATTAAGGGGGCAAGTAGACGATTTGGTATGTTTCTGTAAGCACTAATTCTTGCCCGGTGAGCTTTTCACTCTTCGTCCAGAATACCTGCGACAAAGTTTCAGGCAGATATCGGTACATACAAACTAGGTCTTCTCATAGCTTCATGGACATTCTTAGATACCGGCCCGATTGATTGACGATATTGCGATCGACGAATGCTAAGGATAGACGTTGGCGAGTGATGAATGATGATTACACCCGCTATCATCGAGCGCAGTGCATGGGGAACAAACGCCTATAAGAACGCCCATAAGAACGGTAATTGCTCGCCCTAAATGCTAGTCACCCGGCAGCCTGCCTCTGTACTACCGCACCATCTAAGATGTGATTGCAGCCCCAGAGAGAATGGTGGCTAGCCTTTCTCTGGCAGATGCGTCAAGTAAGAGTAGGAATGAGAATAATTGAGCTGACACCCTTCCGCGATAGTAACTGGCGGCGTCCCGAGGTCCGATTATTGCAAAAAGTGAGATCGAAAAAGACGCACGAGGTGTGACACAATGATTTTATCCCGAGCCGCTTTCCCTTTCCTTGGTCGAGTCGATCATTCCATTTGGTGAAAGGCAAACTTCACTATTTACCTTGTCCGGCGCCTGGGTATGTTTCATAGCTAATACCCTGCTGTTAGTAAATACCTATAAATTTTCAACAGATGTACCAGGCGGCGGAGCCGGTCACGAAAGGTTATTCGACAGTGAGTGGCATGCCCGAAACGGTGACGAAGCAATCATATAAGTTATACTGTCAACCAGAATTTATATACTCGTAACTGGTATTAGTTTGAACATCTGTACAGGTCTCCATTCTGTGGCTGTGGCAGACGACAGTACCTTCTGGATGTAACACATGAACGTGGACGTCGCAGAAGCTGTTGCGGATTATTTGCTTTGTTTTCGTTTGATCGACAGGTCACACAAGGTAGAGTAGAACGGACACTAATAGAGAATACAATGTTGTTATGGAGTCGCGCTTTACACCCAGTCTCATGTATACTATACTCCTATATTCATTTTGCGGGCAGTTGCGCATATGTAATTGAACATATTGCTTGAATTCATGGTACAAAAGAAAGGAATCATGAATGACTGAAGCTGTTTCGACTAACGGAAATCTCTAATGCTGTAAACCTAACCCGTCCTTCCCGACACCGGGCATTCGGAGAAGATTTGAATTTCAATCGAGACTGTAGTATGTCTCAGGACGCGCCTCCGACTGGGACTTTCTTTACCAAAAACTGCAATTCGTAGAAAAGCAAACAGTGGGAGGCCATTCTTTCGGCCCGTCAGCCAAAGGAGCTTTTGAGTACATGCCTAGTCTGCAACGGAAACGGACAGCTATACCTATTTCGTACTCGGATATGTCAAACTGAGTACAGTTTCTCGGTAGATATCACTGCAGCGGGCGAACTGCACACAAATTGACACCTCACATAACCGGCGGCAACTTCCGCGCGCTGGCGTTCAGCTCTTCATTGCAACCAACGCGGAATGGAACCCAGAATAAACTGGTGCCGCGAAGGCGCATGTCTTTATCTGCAGCCACGCGCGATTGCATCCGGCGGTATCACCGAAGTACTCGGTACAGGGAAAAGTTTTTGAGATGAGTACACTAAAAAGAAAGATAGGTACACTCTGCTGCCAAAGGGTACAAACTATGGCGCCTGCATCCCAGATCTTTTTCCATGTACCCAATGGCTGCTGTATATTTGGTGACACGTGTTGAGCCTCAGCTTCTAGGCTCTCTCATCCACCGAAAAAGCATTTGTTATCTTCTTATGGAGCTTCATCGACATCCGTTCTATAAGACCATCTATTTTTGACGGCACTGATTGAGGAGATTGTGAAAAGTTAGTAAGTGGTCGTAACACGAACAGATGTCATGGTATCCTTACAAGAATGGAGCCTAATGCGGTAACAAATCTAGCCGTATAAGGAAATAACTCCGTTTCTGTACCAACGCGCCAAGAGATAGGTGTGCCAAGCCGCTATATGGTTGCTTCTCGAACGTGATTCGTTGAAGCGTTCTGGAAGATGATTGCTTAGGAGATGGCGCCAAAGTTTGTGTGTCTAATCTAATCTATTCGATCTATCTAAACTGGACTGTCACTGAAGTTTCTTCCGATGCATCAACCGTAGGAGTTGGGGGAGGGGTTTCGCTGCGTTTCACTTAAATCCAGTGTACTTCATGGCCGTTACTGAGCGCCAGCGAAGCCCAGTAGTGTAAAAGACAGCTTATTTGATTACCCGAAAGGGTAAAACAGGACATAATCCTGTACCTTGGCAAGCAAAATGTTGGCTTGGTAGCAAAAATCTTTTTGGAGCTAGTAACTCCGAAAGGACAATGTTAGAAGCACCCGGGCCCGCGAAAGCTCAAAGTTGTTTGCTTCTATCACCATTGCCTCAACGAGCAGTCAGATCGCGGTTCGAACTCTGTGTACCACCACATCTTGAATAGATAGATAAGTATGCAGCAGTTTTTAATTTTTTTCAGCTGGCTGTGGCGGAAGACAAACCACATGCTCCTAACATGGAATATAAAACCTTGCCACTAGACTCAAGAGTAGTGAGCTTAGAGTGAATCACGTGAAATTGGGGACGATATGATAATGACGGGCTCACGGACAAAAGCACAAATTTCGTAGAGTAGTGTGGATTAATATCGTAATAGTCTTAAATTTTAGAAGCACAAGAGTGGTACGAGGGCTAAAAATATATGCCATGGACAAAAGCTATCGAACCTCGTTTTAGCTTAAAATTCATCCAACACGGTCTGGGGTATCTCCAAAGTACTGCTACTTACTTTACAGTACCTTATATACCTAGTACGTATCGTTTCCACGCACTGGTCAATCATAACAGCAATTTAATCTGACCCACGGCTAAGGAGGGATTTCTTAGGATTGGCGAAGTTAAAACTGTATATGTAGCTCTTGCTCGCCGGAGGACAAACATGTTCGAACCAACTTTGAGGGGTTACTTCCGAACATTGTGATTGTCAACCATTCTATTAACCAAGTGGTAATACTCGCGATCGCCCGAGCAGTATCGATGCTCGGCGCCCAGATTCGTAACCAATTCCGACAGACTGGGACCTGGTATGCAAGGTGCTAAATTCCGATGGCATGTCAAGGGTACTTGGTTGGTTGGGAGAGGGCTCTTGTTTTGATTTGTGCTAGTGGAGCGTTGTGCACGAAGACCCTCGTAACTTTCTGTACGGGGTGACTGCGGAGAATATGTACTTTGTGCTATTACTCTGGAGGCTGGGGCGCCCTGCCACTCAGATACCTAGGGCTTTTCTCCGGAAGATTTATGATGAACTCTTTCACACACTCAGTATTCTCAAGCAGCCTAGTCAGCCACCAGCCATTTTGCAAGCATCCACGGCGGTTTTGGATTGAAAGCCCGTAAATATTGATCTGCCACCAAATACATATGTCACATCTAAAACCGCGACCCCTCCGGACTATCACCCTGATTATCACACCATAACATTTTACTGCAATCACACACCAAAGATGCCAGTCTAGCCTGTGTTTTAATAGAGTCTACAAAATAAAACATACTATACAATGTCATCTTTCAGGCTCGCAAACACGCAGTGGTCGGGATCAAAGATGGTAAGTAGTCTGGAATAAGACTCAGCTTGTGCCTTTGCAATGCCAAAGACCTTCTTGAGCAGCTTCTCTACGTTTTCCACGGTATTCAAAGAGCTACGCTTGCTTACCTAGTACCTTTCAGCTGCAGAAAACATAATTATAACACCAAAAGAGACCGTAAAGCGTGCCAGAGAATGATACCCAAAGAAGCACCGGCTGGTTTGTTTGCGAAGACTTGAAAATGGGCAGGGAGCATTAAGAGAGGTGGTTCTGTTCTTACTATAAACAACCACCCTATACCTACAAGAAAAAGCTCGATTCACCGCTCCGTCTTTCTTCTGCAATCTCCAGGATCGCCAGGGAGAATGTCGAAGTTATGCATTTTGAAAGTGAAAAATCCGGAAAGTAAGCGCAGTTCACTGCGGTAAAATGTCTTGGGGTGCTATTGAGGGTGATAGCCCAGAGAGTCGCGTCTAAAACCCTGGTGACATCCATGAATAACCCTTATCACTCATAGATTCCGGCGGGATTCGTGGACATTTACTGCTATTTGGCGCTTAGAACACATTTCAGACTGTATATAAGTGATGAATATTGCGAAGGATTAAATGTGGTACTTTCAATAGAAGTGACATGCATTTTGAAGTAGGCGCTATAATGGTAATATTAAATCTAGAAGCTGTTTAACTGCTTGGTCCCTAATTATAATTATTTCCTACCCAAAAGCCATTTCTAAGAGCGTAGAGTAGATAAAACCCCGCTATTTACAATATCCATTTCTATAGAGCAAAAGAGTTTTTTACGCCACAAGTGTACCGTCGACCAAAAGTATCCGCCTAGGATGCTAGAAATGGAACTTGCTGCGCTCTGGTGGGGAACGCCTTCGACCAGGATGTTTTGAACCCGCTTCGTAGAAAGTTTTCAGCGCCACCATAACAAAAGGCTCTTTTAATTGGAGAACTAAGATCGACTTGGTTTAAGGAGCTCTATCGATTTTAGTTTTCAAAATCAAAATATTTGATGTGGTTAAGGTGCTATAAAAATCAAGGTTCAGAGGGAATGTCTACTATATAGTTAAAAAAAAGGATCATGTGCATAGCAGAGGCTATTTTGCATGTGTGTAATGTCCGATTTCGAATATCCGCAGCCCAGGTTAGAGGCGTCCTCCATTATAATATACAACCACAGCCACTTACCCAAAAAGCACGGAGCACTTCGTTGGAGTCTTTATGTTTAACTGAGTACCGTACGAGTACGAGTATTATCTTCTAGTTCGGACAGAACTCTGTTTTTGGAGCCTCCTAGACTCTGGAGAATGTTGCGTCATCTCTGAATTCAATGCTTCAAGCTATCAGCTTGCCCCACCCATCTCAAGTACCATATAGCCCGAATTACAAGGGCAATAAGAAGGACGTTTGCTTAAGCTGGGTTCTTGTCGGTTGTGGAGAGATAGAAGTGAACCAAACCCGTGTATATCGATCTGCAATGCACTTCTGTAGGGGCCTGGCATACGCCCAAGTACTTTTATGGTAGGCTTTGGTAATACGGTGCGGTGAAGTATTTTAAGCGAGTGACGTCAAACACTGGCGTGGCGTCAGGTTCCCGGGGATACGGCACCCTACCGATATATACTGGGTTTAATCTTGGTTTTTTACATGCGTACTTGCACCCGTAGACCAGGGATCTTTTTCTATTACTATACATAACTCGGTTCACATCACTAGTAATGGTAAAGCACAGCTACAGGGCATGTCGGTCAGGCATAAAGCATTGTGATAGGGCACGGGACCTGTATATTTAGAGTCTCTCTCCTGCGCAGATAGACTCTATTAAGAATCATCACATTTGTTACTATATGGTCTGGAAGGAAGTCGCCGATACACTGGAGCTCGGCGAATTGACTCACAAGCTGCGGACTCATACTCGTAGACTCATACACAAGTTTTCACTCGCCACTGGTATTTCCAATCTGTTGAAATATGGAAGGGGAGAACCGTGTGAATAGACTTAAGATACAGAGACTGGAGAGCAGGAGAAAGACTCGAGATATATACAAGGTAGTTGGGTGCCTTATGCCCTACCGGCTGTGTGCCTTGATATCAGCTCAGCTGAAGCTCAGCTCGGTCAGGTTCATGCAACACAATCCATGGACTCCATAGACTTCCACCGAGCCCCATGCTCTCTTGTATATAAAGGCAGAGATTCTCCCTTAGATAATTCAATAGACTTCTTTCCGCTTTACACTTGAAACAACATTCAATAGCTGAAAGCGAGTGATATAATAGGATTCTTTACTTTCCTACAAGTGGCTTGGCACGAGTATTTCTCATTATTCTCTCGGTATAAGTACGAACACGGTTGGGACCGGAATAAAGCTTAATTATAACTATTTCGTATTTACCTCTGCTGCTACGGACATTTGGTATAGTCACCTATCCATAGTATATCACTCGCATGAGCTGCGATCGATAGCATGAGTACTTTAGAGCGCATCTGAATCTCGAGATTGCCTCATACGTACAGGCATATTCCAGGCGTCTAGAAAATTGTTGCCGCCAAACATATCGATATCTAGATTAAGTATCGGCTACACTGTCCTTACCTACAACCCTCCAGCCTATTTTATAGTTAAGACTAACGTGACATAGACAACGCCACAACATGTTTCTACCAAGCACTACTATTGTAAAGTATCAGCTAGAAACTCGCTTAGAATAATTCATTGGGACCAACTGCGAAACAATGCATACCATACCTGTCCCTAGACAACATACCAAGCCACCAGATCGCCCTGTCTACTTCCCGCTCTCAACGGGATGCCGTGATATCTCCCAGAATTTCCTACCTTAAAGCCCTAGACAGACGTAAATATCTAAAGAGCCTGTAGAGTACCTTCAGCATGAAGAACGTAAAGATCCCAGAGCTCTTTTGCGTATTCATCTATCAAGGGCGGATCCTATGACAGGGTGTACGAGATTGCTGGTGGCGCGACGAAAAATTCAAGGGCGCAGTCACCCATAAGCTCACCGAACAGGTTGTAGATGCGCCGCACTGCATCCCGATACCCATCATGTCTCCCGCGGAAACCAATAGTTGGCATGCTACCGATATTTTGACTCAGTTGTTTTGAGACTGCGAATCATGCTCGTTTTCTGCTGTAGGACGGTCTTCGCCGGCGGCTCGTACTGCCAGAGTAAGTTCGACGGTTTTATCGGCTTGAATGTGTTCCCAGGCTATTTTCGGGGACTACACTGCGTCGAAGTCGTCCCCCACTTAGGAGAACGTATACAGTACCCTCGCCATGCTGCGTCGTCAATGGCACTCGCAGCATGTCGCCGTAATTTGGTGGGTGCGTTCGTGTATTTATTCAAGCCAGACGCGCCTACCGCAAAGAGGACGAGACCGACGACGTTGAGAATTCCGACAGTGTAGATCTCCTCACGAAGTGCACCATAAGAAGTAGCAACGACCACAACCGCCGCAATTGAGTAAAGCGTCCACCGATACATCGGAGAAACACATCGACCCAATCAAATGGACCGCGTAAGGTGGAAAGCTTCCACAACCCCATAGCCTGGTCGCTCATCCTTCTCTTCTCCTCGTTCTGCCTCGCATCCTAATATGCAATAAGCCAGAAAACGAATAAAATCTATAGTAGCCAGGGCGAATATGCTTCTCTCACTAGTCACTGCCGGACACTCTGCCGACACAGTTTTTCACCTATAAGGTGTCCCGATGCCGTCACCACTGCCGTCCAACTCATCGTCAAGCCTCCGATGAACGCGGCCATCAATACGTCAGTTGCCGGTTTCAGCCTTGAAGACGTAAATCCGGTGTCCATGACACTGCGATGTGCCGCCAGCAGCAGTGTCATCGCAACTTGGTGAAGTGTGATTCCGCCGACTTTTGTAGTTCGCTTTTCGAGATGGCTGAAATGTTCTATGTCGTCGCCACCGCCGGCGGCGGTAGGGTAGGCGATCATGCAGTGGATAGAGCGATCGAGCATGGCCAAGGTGTGGAGAAATAGTTGGAACACCATTGCGGGGAACTAGGGATTTTAAGTAATTTTGCAAAACCAATCAATGTCGATCTGCATGCAAGCGCGGAGTAACTACAGGAAACTGAAGCGTCGTACCACTGGTTCAACCTATTAAATTCTCACCATCGTATGGAAACGACGATAAACGCCGGGAGCAGGAATGTCCCCAATTCGCATGTACCGGGAAGTATCCCTTCTTTAAATCTTTCAGACGGCATAAGTACCGCGTGGGGAATTCCGGCATGTACGGAGGCCTATAATACCAACCCGCCATAATTCGGAGTGGCAAGCGCTTAGCGAGCTAACAATCTCTCAAGCCACAAGTTAACAATTTCTTGAGCCAAAGTTAACAATATCTCAAGCCACCGTAACTTTAGTTAGCAACTGCTCAAGCCATTAACCATATAGCCAGCCAACATATATCACAGCAGGTGGAGTTAACAATTTCTAAAGCCATCGCCATATAATTTCCACCATGTCTGGCATTTCGAGCTCGACTCATACTCCCAAGTATACCTGATTCCAAGGACTGGGAAAAATGACCATGCGCGATGCGCAGCTCATAGAGAAGCTGTTTTTCAGACGATATTCCATAGTATATTTAACGCGTAGCACTTTGAAGTCCTATGGACCTGCACATTGACTAGTATACTATGATATACAAGCAATTATCTGCACTCGATACTATACATCATGCTGTGTACAGCACACCTGACTACATGCTTCTAAAATGCACTTTATTGCACATTTCTAAGCACGCTCATATGCACGCTCCTATGCACGCTCCCAAGCATACTCTCAATTACGCTCTCAAGACGCTCTCAAGACGCTCTCAAGTACGCTCCCAATTACACTCGATTGCACACTCCCAGTCTGCTTGACTGTATGCTCCCAAGTACTCTCCAAAGCAATGATTCCAGTAGTCCGGGTGTGGACTAGTCTGGACTGGTCCAGTCTAGTCTAGTCCGGGTCCAGTCCGAGTAATTTTTGGACTGGGATCGGACCAGTCCAAAATTCTGGCAGACTGGTACGGGCTTGGTCCGGACCAGTCCACTTGGGGCAAATCAGCGAAAGTCTCTGGGAGTCAGTAATACACTGAACCACCGAATTGAGTCATAAACGGAGACTTATACGCACAGACAATGATTCCACCAGTCCAGACGATCCCGGTCCGCGGTAGGGCTCAGTCCAGTCCGGTCTAATGGGAAGGTCGGACTGGACCGATCCACAGACTGGCAGTCTTGGACTGGACGGGCTTGGTCTGGACCAATCCATTTACGCATATAATTTTGACATTGCATTTTAGCCAAGTACTACCGAAAACATGACTCATCCTGACTTTTGATCACCACTCACCCCCGAATACCCACTCTGATCGAAATTATACCACTTCTGTCTGTATATTCGGCTCCATCGAGATATATTTTCCCCATTAATAGACTAATAACCGGGAAAGTATACCCTAACCCTGGACACCGTGAGGGATCGGTCCGGACCAAGCCCAGTCCAGTCTGTCAGCATCTGGGATCGGTCTGATCCCAGTCCAAAAATTTCTTGGACTGGACCTGGACTGGACTGGACGGTTCCGGTCTGGACTGATCCATTGCTGGACTGGTGGAATCATTGCGCACAGACTCATACACGCTGTGGTGAAACAGTGGAGCTAGAAGTCAGAGAGCCCATCATCAACACTCCGCCGCATGTCTCACGGCATCCAAATGGAATTCGTGAGAAAGAGCAGCTCTGGCTCGAGTAGCCTAGGACGACGGTGAGAGGATATGATAGGGTACCTGGCCATCAGGAGCCACATACATTGCATGGATCTGTGAAAACTCTGCAAGAGTGCGTGGGAACCAAGAGCTGGGAAAGATAG
>Ga0307512_10000730_pt1 | contig 48706 bp, 55 predicted proteins | sample 14_EM_MG_FD_200267 | JGI IMG/M metagenome (GOLD analysis project Ga0307512, IMG submission 200267) | Populus trichocarpa ectomycorrhiza microbial communities from riparian zone in the Pacific Northwest, United States - 14_EM | ecosystem: Host-associated > Plants > Roots > Unclassified | place... | reverse complement strand
GTTAGTCGCTCGACTGCCAGCGGGAGAGAGAGAGAGAGAGAGAGAGAGAGAGAGAGAGAGAGAGTGTGTGTGTGTGTGTGTGTGTGTGTGTGTGACGAACGCACGCGAGTGGAAAGGGGAAAGGAAAGTCTGATTGATGAATAGAATGGAAATGCCGGCTCTGGGCCAGGCAAGGGAGGTTATATAGATGTACGCTATATGCGAGGCAGTGTTGTAAGACAAAATACAAATAAGGAACGTACAAGGGTGTCCTAAATGCTTCTATACACAGTCAAATATCTCCGGCGCGATGCTGCACAAAGGGTGCTTGGACCTAGTTCACCATCCTCGAGGTGGCATGCGGATGTTGTGCTGGTGATCCAAGCGTTGGCAGTAGCGAGATTCAATGTGAGATGTGTCAACATATGGAAAGGACAAAGTAATAAGGAATGACAAGGCGATGGAGACGAAGGGTGAGGTGAGGTGATGGGGCGTGCATGCAAGGGGAATACCGATGTGTCGAGTTGGCGTTGCGGGTGTCGAGGCCGTCGCGTGGTCGAAATGAGCCAAATCCGAGGCTAGCACGATCCCCTACCTTACACGAGTGCACACTCGAACTCACAGTCTACATACGCTTATTATAATCTGAATAATCTGGAACAATTGGGCGGGTGGCGGCATGCGAGCCAACTGGAGAGTCCGTGCCCAGTTGCGACATTCTGACACCTCAGCTTCAGCGCTTCAAACACCTGTCATCGTCATTGTCTCGTGTCGCTTTTAATAGTACCTTTCGTTGAAGGTCTCAAGCATCTGCTTTCCCCCACCTTCGGAGGTACCATGTCCGAAGGTTACATCACCGACGCCGCTCTCCGTGTGGTCGTCACGCCCTCGCAATCTTCCTACTTCGCAGGCGAACCCCTTTCCGTGACCTTCACATCACAATCACCAACACACGTTCACCGCAGGCTCCACAGGTCGTGCCCCCACGCTCGACGCATAAACGCAGTGCGCACTCTGTCAGTTCTGCCCGACTTGCGCGTCCACCAACCTCTCCTGGCCTACCGAAGCACCCCTTGAACACTCCGTCCCGTCAGACCCCTCCAAAATCCTCCGCACCAACACACCTCACATGCAAACACATCCCCAGAAAACGGATGCAACAACGCAGAGGATGGGCAGTTTACACTCAGCTGATGAGACCCCAGGCGTGGTTCATCGCAACCACACAAGCCACGATGGGACCACGCCTCCGATAATCCTTTCACTGTTGAGTTTGCCTGTCTGGTCTACTTCCCCTTCTTGTTCCCCTTCTATTCGTTGTCCCAAATTTCACTTCCCTTCTCGTCTTCGCTTACCTCTTTCGGGAAGATCTTCTCCGCTTGCTCATATCTCCCGTCTCACCACCTCTTCCCCTCAACTCTCTGGATCTGCCCCGCTACGCACATGTACTCACATGCGATACCTTTAGCTTCTCAGCACAACCAATGAATGGGTTGGGAACGATGTTAAAGATGATCTGATTGACGGATGTTATCTGGAAAGAGCATTGATCGAGACCAAAATGTCCTCCAGTTGCAATAGAAGAATGGTATCGGATGGTATGTGACGAGCCCGTTCATTGCAGTATGGTGAGTACCCATCACTTGGGGTGAAAAGCACGCGGAATCCGGAACATCGCAAAAATTAATGAAGAACAAGAAGATCCTGGAAAGAGATCCGACGAAAGTGTTCAGAGATGTGAGGCAGATCCCAGGGATGACCGTCATTGACGCAACTTTTTTTGAATTGAATTGAATTGAATTGAATTGAAGTTTATACACCACAGTCTAGCGACTACAAGCACTATAAACTTGAGAGCTACTGAAATTCAGTAGTTTCACATACTGAATGGTGTGGAAACACCTTAATTTCAGTAGTTAGTATGTAAAAAAGTCAGAGTAAAACATGATCAAAGTACTGAATGGTGTGGAAACACCTTAGTTTCAAGTGATAAAACCCTGAATTTCAGGTGTTTTGCCTACTGAGATTCAGTAGCTGTTGCATTCATAGTGAAGTGTCGTGCTACAAAATTAGCTACAGTTTTATGTCAGGAATGTTACAGGGCCTAGCTATGACGGGGAGCATAAGATGCTGAGTGGAAAATGGATTTAAATAACTATAAATAAGTCATGGGGGGTCGGGTCTTGGTGGGAGGGGACGTAAGAGGGAGTTCGAAGCGAAAAGGAAAGTAAGTAGGGAAACTGCGCCTTTGAAGCTGTGGAATAATGTATGTGGGTTGGGATTGTGCCCGAGGATGTCTCTCCGGAGCCTGGTAGAGCGCGGGCATGAGAAGATAGCATGGTGCGTTGAGTGGGGTTGGCGTCGTCTGCATGCGCCGGCACGGAGTGGTTGGTATGGTGGTGGTGAGTTGGAGCGGGATCGGGGTGTGTTAGGGTCGAGGAATTCTCTCATGAGGCGTGCAAAGCCTGGGTCTTGGTCCACTGCATCGGGTGGGTGTGACTTGTCATCGCGTGGCGAACCATTAGCCCGGTCTGGCTTGATGGCTGGTCGGGCCTCGCCATCCGATGGTCTAATGTGGCCCTGAAGGGGGAAGGAACACTCACATGTAGTGTTGTCCCCGGCTTGGGGGCAAAAACGACGCGAGTAGTCACCGGCGAAGCAGTGTTTGAAGAAGACTTGGAGGGCGATGGAGGACGCGTGTCGTTGTTTGAGTGAGAGAGCGCCCAGCATGAAAGGGGGTGGCTCCGGGGTGGATGGGGCTGGGACGACGTGGTTGGGTGTCCACTTGCAAGGAATGGGGTTCTTTTCGTAGTCTTCGCGCCATAGCCGGAAGGCAAAGAGTTTTGGTGTTTCAGGGGGGGAAGGAAGGTCGGTGCGCCCAGCTTGAATGCGGAGGTCGTCCAGGATGTGGTCTTTCCATGGGGGACCGGGCCAGTCACAGGGGAAGATCCTCGGGTCTGGTATGTGGCTGTCAGGAGGGGGTTTGGGTAGTTTGGTGGGGAGGTGGAGGAGAGTGAAGTAGATGTCTGGGTGGAGACATAGGGCGGACAGTTTCGTCGTCGCGTCTTTAGGACAAGTCACCCGAGTTACCACGTGACCGCGCGCATCAGACAAGACAAACATTTATACGTCTAGCATTGGCACGAGAGATAAAGTGAACGGGGCATGGGTACGAGAGTGGGTGCTCAATCACAGAAGAAACGTACATAAGATGGGCGTGCTGGTCACAGGTGGGACGGGAGAACGCAACACAAATATAAGAGCTGGAAACCGATCTAGAGGTACAAAGGGTTTAGACAACTATACGTGGCGTTTACCGGTGTTGGTGGTACAGTAGTCAAAAAATGACAGAGCCAGTGCGGCAAGTCGGGCTGGGAAAGTACTCGGGAAGGGGAACGGATAAATCGTGGCATAGACTATTCAAAGTCCGAGTCCGAGTCAGGCTCTGTGGAGCCCTCCCCCTCCTCGTCGGCAAGCCGGGAAGCAAGCCACGACCATGGGTCGTCATCGTCCTCGCTTTCTGAATCCGAGGTGGGAGCACTGCGGCGCTTGCAAATGGGTTGTCCTGCGGCCTGGCGCGCAGCGATGAATGGGTCAAGCATGCCTTCAAAGCGTGCGTGGTGCGGTCGTAAGAGCTTGGAGAGTTTCGGCAATATCCCCTCCGGCGCAGGTGGCCCGTCCTCCGGGCACAGAGCAAAAGAGAGCTTACGGATCATGGCGGTGTCCAGTTGGAGCTTCTGCACATCGGAGAAAGGTCGCAGGTGTTCGAACCACGCTTCACGTGGGATCACGGGCGGAAGCCCCTTGTGCCAGCGCGTTGCGTAATACTCGAGGTGGAGTCTTTCCACCGAGGAAAGCATCGGCGCCAGTGCAGTTGAGATCCGCGCCGCACAGGCTACTTGGGTATCTAGCCTGGTGCATGGGAAACGTATACGGAACGGAGCCTCCTCCGGGGATTGATCGGCAAATTCTTCCGAGCCCGCAATGACAATCGACACACCGGGATTCTCCTCAGTAGGGCCGGAAAAGGTAAAAGAACACACAGGATACCTGAGCTCCTCTGCTGCAGTGAGAAACTCGGACAAGTGAGGGAGGGGAATCGAGGGCCGTGTGAAAAGTGACAACGTAAAAGTCGTCAAGAGGGGAGCGCGTATGCAAGACACGAGGCGTTCCAAATAGCGACAACGGCCACCAAAAATAAACCCGTCCGACTTGGAAAGCTGAGCCATCTGCGGCTGCAGGGCTGCTAGGTTCTTGACGTTTCCAGGAGGGGATGATTGTAGCTCAAACGGCTCGGAGTCGAACTCGATGCACAAGTGCTCGAGGAGCGGCATAAGCGAGAGGCGTGAAACGAGATAATTTACGGGAAGGTCGGTTGGAGATGAAATTCCTCTGAGGGAGAGAGTGACGAGTCCAGTGATGGATGCGAGCAAAGGAAGCCCTGGGGTGGAAACATCCCCAACCTGGATTAAAGCCAGGTGGCGTAGGCGTTGGGCTGTGAAAGTTTCGGGAAGTCGGGAACAATACCACGGATCCAGAGAAATGAGCCTAAGTTTTTCCAACATCGGAAAAGGTTTGCCCATAACCATGACTAGCTTCTGCAAGGCCGGTTCGTGCAGATTGATGAGACGTACGCGATCATGATGATGCTGGAGCGCAAGCAAGACCCCTTCTTCGTCTTTTGTGGACATCTGCGCCTTCCCATAATCGATGAAGAGTGGAAGTGGCGGTGAGTATTTCAGCATTTCATCTATAGGCTTGTCATGGGTGAAGTAAAGATGTAGTTGTAAGGAGGATGAGGATTCAAGGATGATGTAGCGCCATCGCCTGCAAGTGTGCATGAGCTTGTACCACCATTTGTGATCCCAACCCCATGGAATATCCAATCGGTAGCAATGGAATATTTCAAGAAGTATGTCGTCCATAAGTATGCTGATAAATGAAGTCGATGGGCGACGTCCTTGTCAAACACAAAGATCTATCAGGACGAATTTAGAGGGTGTACTGAAAACGACGATCACCTTCAACTAGGGGTTCGGTGGCATGGATGACAACTGGTCGCATGATGACGAGTCGTGAAATGGCGACTGGGGAGAGTGGACTGATGGGTTGAGAAGAGAAAAAAAAATCAATCAGGGTGTGGCGAGTGGCGACAATGAGGCAACTTGGATATCGAAGTCACTTGTACATATCAGGCGACGCGTGAGTCCCCGACGAATTATGTCCTTTTCTGCTTCGGTAAGAGATGAAAACGAGGGGATCCTGTGCAGCGATGGCATCCTGCTTGAACAGCTCTTCGAGGTGTCCGACGGAGGCCATGGGTCCGCGCGAACTCTGCTCCAATGAGCTGCTCGTGGGCTAAACCCGGGAAGACCGACCAACATGCGCCGAGCCAGTAACACTGGCGAAGATATTGACGCGAATATCTTAGGGTATTAGCAGAGAAACGGTGTCTTGTAGGAGGCTGACCTCGGTGTGTTGACAACCTACTATCTGATTATAGCTCACCTCATTCGAAAACAGTGAACCCGTGCCCTGAGACCCGTCATCATTATGGTGTTTCGGACATCCTGGGTCCTTTTTTTTTTTTTCCCTTCACACTGTCGGGATATATCTCTTTACGCGAGGTTTCCTACTTAGCAAGCTGTCCGTCGCGTCTTGTGCAGACCCCACATCTCCATGCACGCGCTGTCCTCCTCATCTTCGATTCTCTCCGCTTTGATTTTCTTTCCCCACATCAACCACAACCCCATTCTCCCACTATTCTCCCTATCATCACAACGTCCTAAATCTTCCGCGAGAACTCACTGCCAAGCAGCCACACAACTTGTTCCTATTTAATACTCATACCAATCCCCCGACAGCAACACTCCAGCGCACCAAGGCTCTCGTCACCGGCTCTCGACCAACATTCGTCGATATTGGTCATAACTTTGGGGGTGCATCTGTTGAGGAGGATTCTGTCATACAGCAGCTGCATCAGGCCAAAAAAAAGTGCGTCTCTCCCGAACTTGCTTCCTCACAGACTCCTACAAGACCCCTCGTTGTAGATCGCCTTCATGGGAGAGGACACTTAGCTTACTGTCTTTCCGACGGCTTTCCATCCAACAATGTTGCATGCCTTCTATTCTTTCAACGTCGAGGACTTACACATGGTCAATAATGGCATCATCAACAATCTCTTCCCCCTCTTGACGAATTCAAGCCAGGCCCACGTGGGATGTCCTCATCGGTTCCTTGGCGTCGACCATGTGGGCCACCGCGTAGGTCCTGACCACCCAACGATGCTAGCAAAGCAGCAACAGATGAACGGTGTCCTCAAATACGTTGTCAATGCTCTTGATCAGGACACTCTACTAGTCATCCTCGGGGACCACGGGATGGATCGCAAGGGTGACCATGGTGGCAATGGTGACCTCGAAGTCTCTGCCGGCCTCTGGATTTATTCAAAAAGTTCCGCCTTATCCGCCAAGGATGTGCCAACATCCCATCTTCCTCACAAAACATTCCCCGGCAAACCATCTCCACACCGTTCGATACAGCAGATCGATCTAGTGCCAACTCTCTCACTCCTCCTAGGACTCCCAATCCCTTTCAACAATCTCGGAACCGTTATCCCAGAGTTGTTTTGGCGGAACCCCTTGGGAAGCGATTACGCTAAAGCGCTTGATATAAATGCGCGTCAAGTTCATACATATCTCAACGCTTACCGGAATAGCCCTTCTGGTGGCAAGCTTAATGGCATGTGAGGTGACTTGGTGGCATCTTGGACGCGTTTTAACACCAGCAAGCCAAAGGACAGGCCAGAAGCAGCAGTCGTATTCACCCATCTGGTACTGGAGACCTGCCGCTCGCTCAGGGCGCGATTTGACCCTGTGCTCATAGTGGGAGGATTGGGAGTTATCGCATTAAGCCTCCTAGTCGGGTGAGGCGTGTACGTAGCCATTCTCTCGGCGAATGGGACACCTGGACTGCGTCCCTTGGTAGGATGATTATGTCGTCTGCCGCCATGGGTGCAGCGCTCGCAACAGTTCCACACATCGTATTCTGAAGTTTCCAACTATTGAACGGAGTCACTCTAAGCCAACTTATCCTCTTTGGCGTGTCCGTCTGTTCTGGCATGCGCGTCCTCAATTCTGCGACGCCCAAGCTCTGTATCTCGTAGTCCACACCCATCGCACTCCTCCAATCAATTGCCTTTCTATCCAACTCTTACACCTTCTGGGAAGACCGCGCCATGCCAATTTTCCTTCTCTTCACACTTGTCCCACCGGTGCTTACCACATTGTCTGCACCAACGGCACGGCTCCAGTATCGCATCCTCGCACTTTCCTCCCTTTTTGCGACATGTGTAAGGCTCATGGCAGTCAGCACGGTTTGCTGCGAGGAGCAACACCCATGGTGCAGCATCACTTTCTTCTCGGGCTCGGGCGCTGCCGAATCACCTATCCTCGTGCGCATGTTGCTCATTCCTGCGGCAGTCCTGGTACCGTACGGTATCCGGCGGGTACTAACCATCTCCAAGTCCGACAACGGCATTGCCTCTCTTCTACCATGCGTCGTCCCGCCCGCGCTGATCGCGGGCTCAGCGTGTTGGCTCCTCGAATCGCCCTACGCGTCCGGCGCATACAAGCACCCTGAATACTTGGACCTGCGACGGGCGTGGACTATACTCACCTGGACCAGCATACTGGCTACCCTCGGTGGCACTGCGCTGGCACGCGTTCCTGTCGCACTGCGCGTATCCTCGGAGCAGGCCCCCGCGGGCGCCGGTTGCAAGACGGAAGTTCGCGTACTCGGCTAGCCAACGCCTATGGCGCTCCCTTTGCCGTTCTCTGGGCGCTTGTCACGGCACCTGTCTGGCTCGCGGCGCAGCCAAGCGCGCAGATAACGCCCGCGCTCGCGACCGCCGCGTTGCTTGCTCATCTCGAACTCATCGATGCTGCGCGCGGGCTCTCCAGGCAAGCATTTCGATTGATCCCGCGGCCGCCCTCGCACGTCTACAACAGGGACTGCCGACAACGGGAGTTGGGCAAGAGCATGGGACGGCAGGGGTGAGGATGGACGAGGTGGTGCCGCTCACGCTCTTGGCGCAGCTCGCGTTCTTCGCGAGCAGGCACCAAGCAACCCCCGTGAGCTTTCAGCGGAAGGCAGCATTTGTGCTTACGTCCAAGGTGTCCTACCCGCTCTCTCCCAAGTTTGTAATCCTCAGCACATTCGGCCCCACGGCGCTCATTGCGTTCGCTGTGCCGCTCATCGGAATCTGGAACGTCACGGTCGCCCCGCTCGCGGCAATGCCTGGCACTTCCTCTTCAGGACAAGGTCAAGGACGATGGCCAGCATCCGCACAAGAGTTGCTGCCGCCGACGAGCCAAGCGCCCTTTGCGGTCCTCGCTGCGGTGTGGGTGGCTCTGGGGATGTCGCTGTATTTCGGAGCGCTGCTACTCGGCAGCGCGCTCAGCGCGGCATGGCTGCGCCGCCATCTCATAGTCTGGAAGGTGTTCACACCACAGTATATGCTTGGTGCCGTTGAACTTCTCTGTGTTGACTTCGCGGTGTTGGGCGGGCTGTGGCTCGGCGTCGGCCCCATCGTCACTCGAATCACTCGCATGTTCGCGCTGCCCGCCCCTACCGCTAGCGCGAGGCGTGGGCCTGTTGAAGGACAACGGTGACAAAAATACTATATATTGCTGGAATATGATAGAGTCATTCCCGCTGTAGAGCCACCCACAATCCTGATTTCTTGTTCTTAGAAGGGTGGATATTTTCTTGCATTTTTGAACCTGAGTGTGCTTGCTATCTGCTCACTGCTCACTGTTATACTGACGCATCCCCACTTCTGTGCGAGTCTTTCTCAACATGACATGCTGAGATATGAACTAGTGCTACCACTCTGTGTATGCATCCGCTGTCCTCCTTCGTCCTAGATGCTACCATGAAACATCGCAATATATGTGGGAGATAGAAGTGGCTAGACCAGATATTGTTGAGGTGCACAGGACCGTTAGTATCATGATGTTTGTGTGGTCTGCTTAGGTAATGTGTTCCATTAGCCGCGCAACCTTAGCCCGGGTTTTGTGGGTGGACCCAGTGACTGAAGCTCTTCTTTTTGTTTCATCTCTCAGAAGATGCAGACCAGGTGGGTGGAGTTGGATTTAAACCTCTGTGAGCTGCAAGGGTGCCATGATTCAGATCATTCATAATAATAATAACCAATTGGCCATTGATTTCATATAGGAAAATACTAATAACAAGACACATCAGTCCTGGTGACAACACATTCACTGACCTAAAAATAAGAATTCTAAACACAGATGCAAACAGGCTGAGGCAGCTTTTAAATTTCAGAAGCAAATAAAATAGAAGTCAATTACATTTCTGAATGTCAAGGGTTGTGATGCAATACTAGCATTGGTGTTTTCCATAAATTTAACATCAAGTTTAACATATACTGTAGGACCATAGATTATCTACAATATGCCATAATCTCTGGGATGGCTGCCATTTTAGAGTCCAATGGTCCAATGGACTGTAGAGTGGATGTGAGTTTGAAGGCTTTGGATAGCTGATAGCTAATAATAGTTCAATATATGGCCCATTTTAGAGAACTGCACTTGTATGGATATATCATATATCACTTGGTGATAATGAGAACTGTGTGTAGGCCATCATATTGTTGGCAGATTGCTTGCATGAACATTTTCCATTTTCGGATGTCAGTGGATCACGTGATCAAGCTGGCATGCTCAAGTCACATGGGGTCCCACCAAGGTTTGTCTGGTTGGCTGGTTGGTTAATTTTGTCCTTGAAGTAGTACACTGGATTGTAAATTGTGTAGATTTTTTCTCATAGCAAGCATTGCCTCTGGTACCAAAGAAGTTTGGTCCCATTAGAATTTGGTAGTGGTCCGTGATACCATGCCAGATTGGTCCGGATGGTAAGTGTTGCGGCATGTATTGCTTGTTCATCCCTGGATTGTGTCGTTGAAGACATCAAGGGTCGTCTCGTAGTAATTGTGTTGGCATGAATTAGTGGGGTGTTATTTGGCTCAGTTTGCAATATCATCTTCGTACCAAGGGGAGGAGGTTGATGATATGCACCATCACTCGCTACTAGGTGTGCAGGCCATGGATCAGTATATTGCGGACAGTGGACCATCCGATTGGAGTGATATACTGTGTCCTTTAGGACTGGTGGAAGATTTGCCATGTTCGGGGATGAGGCGAATCTGCTCCCTGGGGTGCATGAGCTGGTAGTCGCTTGAATTCTGGGATGCATGGCCGATATCCCCGACGAAACCGATGTCATCTTAGGGTCTGTGGGGCTGAGTGATTTGGATGGCTGTTTATCAATGGGGAGCTGGCTCGGTAGGTGTGAGCATATTGGGTGTTCTGGGTCTCGGCATGTGTTTAACAAGGCGACGAATGCCCCGCCGTAGTTCCTGCAAGATGGGAGTACTACAATCTCGCGGAGTCGTGGTAGTATGTCATGGAGACATATCCCTTCGTCCGGTCCCAGAGCACGGGAGAGTTGTCCGGCAAGCTTATGATGTACTCGGAGAACTTCCACATGAGTAAACGGACTCAGAACGTCGTTCCACCTTGTGAGGATAACCTCGCCTTGATAATCTGACGATGCCCCATGCTTGCGAAAGCCCAACGTGAGTTCCTGCGTGGAAGACAGCACCAGTGCAACTGCATTGCAGATTTGAGCTGCGGCGTCCACTTGCCAGTCGAGGTAACGGCAGTCAACTGTTATGTGAAGAGAGTTGTCGTCCCGATGGGGTCCGCTGTGATCTGCCAATATGGACATGTTGTGCTTGTGGAAGTTGACGCGCGCAATGGGGAATTTGAGTCTTTGCGTTCTACGAATAAAAGACGAAAGGTGTGGGAGGGGAAAGGTCAGTTGGTTGAAGAATACGATACGGAATGCCCTAAGGTGGGGCGCGTCCATCCGAGCTACCAGGCCTTCGAGGAAAGAACTGACGCCACGAAACATAAACTTGGAGAGATGAGAAAGCGTAATGGACGTGGTGGGGAGGTTGAGGAGTTGCTTCTCGACGACGTGATTGGGGACAGGTGAGCGAAAACCAAGCGATATGGTCACGAGCAGAGGCATTGATGATAGTAGAGTGGCAAAAAATCCGGGGTGAGAGTCGTGGGATGGTGGGATACACCGAATTGTGAGACTGACGAGGCGATCAGCCGTTAGAGTGGTGAGGGATGGCTGTGCTCCGGTGATACGAAGATGTCGCAACTGCGGAAAATCACCGCCCATGGCCGCGATGACCCTAGAGGAAATGGTAATTGGTGTCGCGAGGGAAATACGATAGATGCGATTGCGATGCTGAAGAGCAACAAGTAAGTTCTCTTCGTCCTCGGTGGTGATTTCATTTTTGTTCGGGTAATTGACAACAAGTGGGAATGGTAGCGAAAGAGCGAGCAAATCGGTGATGGGGGTTGCATATGTGCAGACAAGATGTAGGTTTAAATGGGATGGGTGAGAAAGTATGAGATGCCGCCATGTTCGGCACACGTGTGTGAGTCTATGCCACCATCGCTCGAGATTCCAGTTGACCCCGTCGAGAGATTCCACTCGATAGAAGTAGAACACCCGGATGATGACATCTCTAACGAATGCGAATTGTCGTGGTGTTGGATGGCTGGCGGGTGAGACAGAAACTTGGGAATGGATGTCAGGATACAGTGGAGGCACCATATCGATGTCGGCTGGTGCAATTTGAGACCTTGAAAAGCAAGGATTTCAGCGAATTTATGTGGCCAAGAGATGCCTCGAGGCCGTTGCGCCGGAGTACCTATCGCCCATGTGACTGCCGCATGGGCAGCAAGGAATCCAATAGATTACCAGGGATGCGGATTCATAAGACTAAACTCGGGGATTGGTGCACGCCCGCCCCAGTGGATGGTGCTGTCCTCTTATCTTTCCGTATCCCTGCAGAGTGATCGATGGCTATAGTTATGATTTTGGACGCTCCTGCATGCAAATGATACTTTATATGGATATCGGAATCAGTGCCGTGAGGGCCGAGTGCAAGAGTATCTTAAAATTTGTGATGAGCGGGCGTCTGCCGGCTGTAAACACGTATGAGGCTTGATGTGAAATGTACGGCATGATTAAACAACATACTCTGATGGAAAACACCGTCAGATAGGGGCAGCTTCTGAGAAGTGGAAGAAGCTAGTGGAGAAGAACCTTGAAAGGAGAACGGGAGCCGGCCAAATGTAAACATGCGGCATGGCAAGGTTTGATGCGGGTTTAGGGCGTAACCAATGGCATATCCAGACCCGATGAGATAGTGTCCAATCAGTGGAAAAAGGAGGACAAGACTCGGAGAAAGTCGGTGTTAGTAGTGGCAAGGACGCAGGGTTGGATTTGGATTGATGTGGAATTAGGAGGGCATAATCAAACAAAAATTTGACGGAAGCAACAGCCCGTTCGGACAAACTAGAGGGAATGTCTGAGAGACTACGAAGGTGTTTTCTATTCTATCGTACGGTGCGATGGGCGTTGGAGGCAAAGCAGTTCCCGGCACGCAACATGGGTCAGGAGTCATGTGCCAGTGAGTCATGTGACTACATCACTTCTACATCCCCGCCCACGGCCAACCCCTCCTGTGCCCCATCATTCAGACTAGAGTATAAAGTCACCGTCACCCTCCACCATTGTCAAAAGCAAATGTCAACGAGGGGAGGTGGGCAGCATAGCTGCTTCACCGGTCACACCTCACGCCCGCCCTCCGTGCACCCCAAGTCCGCACCCCCGGCGTGTCCGAGTCGTCAGTGACTCAGTGGTCTGTCAACGTGTCAACCGTCGACCGTTGGGGCTCCACCACATTGCGCCATGATAATCCCCATAGCAAGTGGCTACGTGCATCTTCGTTTATTGGTCGACAATTCCCCCATCCGTTTGCTGTTTGTTGTTGCATAACTAAGATCTTCGCGAGGCTGTTGTACCAGTGGGAAATGCTTCCCGCATTCCTGGTTCTGACCTATTCTACATACGCATCTCCTCTTAGCGCACGTAAATCCAATTAGATTGGACTCGATCCCTCTCTAACCTCCTGGTTCTCCATTGTAGTTGTCGTTCGTTATTAACCCCCGAGTGCTTTCGCCGCCGATGTTGGAACAAAAAAGGTAGAAATCAATTTTAGTCAAATGCACATACGAAGAAAAGAAATGAGGTCATACTCGAGACTTGATTTTTTTTACAAAGAATGAAGGAAATAGAGGAGATCAACATATTGAAATAGAGACAGGATTCGGGATGGAAGTAGAAAATAAACGTGACCAAGGACTTATGATAAATGATACGCATGTATTCTGCGGCTGCCCTAAACCGATGCTTCTCTGGTCCGACACGCTACTTAACACCTGCTGTGGCCATATACCCCATGGAGGGCTTTCAAACCAGCGTGAGGCGATTTTTTGGACCACTCTCGACCTTGACAACTGAGCCTGCGAGCTCACGAGCCTCGACGAACGGCCCAAAATCTTTAACGGGGCCATAGAGCACGATCCTATGCAACTTGGGCAACAGCGTGCGGACCGGGTCCCCGTCGCCTGCGTCTGACCGCAACGCATTGTCGAGTTCGTCCACGAAATGACCGGCCACGCGAAGAGTATCGACGTTTTTGAAGTGCCCAAGTAGCCTATGCCACATTTTGCGGTAGATATCCAACGTCTCTGACGATGACCGCTTTTTAACGACCGTGTAATAAGACGTTGGACGTGAGGATGTTGACCACTTGTTAGCCCGTGCGTACTCGAGTAGTGACGTAACGTCAGAGGCCAATGGAAGCTCTCCACAGACGTGTATTGCAATCTTTAGTTGCGTTTCGAAAGAACTTTGCATGGATGCAAGCTAAACATCAGTTCGAATGCCCCGCGCCCCGTCCATAGTTCATTCTGATCCATCACTATAGAGGTGTTGTCTTTGAACCTGACTCTAGCAAACTTGCAAGATTCGGAAAGATCCGTAGCCCCACGGATAAGCACTGAGAGGTTTGGCAATGTGACGTCCTCGAGCGAGTCGGTGAATGTGAGGGACAGCTTCTTGAGAGAAGGGGCGGTGATTCGAGCAGCGAGGACCTCGAAATAGTCGCTTCCTCCGTGGTACTGGAGCTCTTCGAGGTTAGTAAGACGAAGTGTCGAATGCGATGCCTGTTGGCTTGATTTATCTCGATTCGTTGTTTGTTCTTCAACTGGAAAGAGGTAACCAATCTTTAGACACTTGAGTTGCGGCATGACTGAAAGACATTTCACAAAAAGCGCCGGGGACTGGTACTTGACGGGTGCAACCTCTCCAAGTGAAAAGCTGACAAGAGACGGGGGGCATATGGTGGTATTGAGCGGGGGTGTTTTCTGGGGGACAAGTGCGAAGTCGGATAGCTGGAGGTGTCGTAATTTCGGGGCTTCGAACGTACTGGGGAGCCTAGCGTCTTTATTTTCGAGAGATGAGCAGTACAATTGAAGCGTTTCCAGGACGGCGAAAGACCCCTTCATGTATTCAAACACCTCTCTCAAGGATGAAGAGGGCAGGTGAAGGTTGATACGACACACGCGGTCACGACGTAGGAGCGCAAGACGGATGTTCTCTAAATCGTTCTGCGGATCATAAGGCTCGGGGTTTCCATAGTATATGGTAATGGGAACGGCCGGCGAATGAGCCAGTAGGTCTTCCACTGGCGTACGGTGGGTACAAACGAGAGTTAGGCTCAAACGGTTTGGCGAGTCGAGTATGATACGTCGCCACCTCTGGCACACGTGTGTGAGCTTGTGCCGCCAGTACTGTGGATACTGGTTGGGGTTCATATTGTCTGGACGGCAAGCATCGAATATCTCGACGAGTACATCATCACTTAACTTGCCATCTGTGCGCTGTCCTGTTTGCCTTAGTTAGAGACTCGTGTCGACGAGCGAAACCAGGGAGTAAAAAAGAACTGACCTCCTACGCTGAGGCCTAGGTGATGCATGGCGCGAGGCGGGAGGCGAGAAGGATGATAGACGGTTAGGGGTCAGGGTCGCGCATTGTTTCACGTATTCCGACCCAGCCAACTTGTCAGGAGTTAGGGGGCTGGTCATTAAACCCGAGTAGCTATAACATACATGACATGAGTGGATTTCTGGTTGCCATGTATGTGCTTGAGGACCCTCTCCTCGATGGAAAATCCGGCCGCTTGATTGAAACGCGCGACCAGCGCGACAAGGAACGTACATGCAATAGTTGCGAAGTGCCGAACAAAGGAGCTGGTCACGTGGATTCACTGCCGACTTGGGGATCCCGTCTGTTCTGGTATGTAGAAGATATTCATAGACGGCTTACGGATAAGAGTAACAAAATGTGCACCTACATGGGCTGCAGAGTAACAACGCACCCAATCAACAACTTAGGCGGAAGGGGCATGAGAATTGGCCCATGAAGAGCCCGAATGCGGTTGGGCCAACTTCTGCATGTCCACGTCAGAGATGAGAGTAAGCGAGCATAGACACCCACCTAGACTCATGCTATGGTCACTTTCATGAGATGGGGGCCATGATGCACAGGTGGGAATCCAAGAGGGCTTCAAATAGCGCGTTATGGATAAGGGTACAACTCTACACTGTTGTGCGAGAAGAAACTGCGCAAGATAAGAACTCAGAGAAGTACATGACCCCTCATGAACACGAAACCCAGACTGAAATGAACGACTGGAAACTTCGTAGCAGGAAGAAAAGAGAGGACGGAGAATCTCGTCGAAGATCACTTCGACGCCACTAGCAGTTGATGAGCTTCGGGGGGCAGGGAAGGGTAAAGGTCAACTGTTTGGCAAAGCTGACGCCAAATTCCTGTGAGAAGAGAGGTACAGGTCCGAGCTACAAGGTGCTCCATGCATGCACTGTCACAGCAGAGAGTGGACAACTCGAGGCTAGGGCATGCCGCGTGTGGACCCGTCGCCCTCGGTGACTCCGGGTATCGACGACATATCAATAGAAATAGGTGATGGGTACAACAGTGATACTCAGCTCTCTCAAGACAAGGCAAGGCACGAGAGAGAAAAAGCCGTACAGCCAAGGCAAGCAGGAAGAACTGTTTGAGGGGTAAAGATTGGTCTTCGGTTCGACAGAGGCGTGACAACAAGCGTTTGACGTAAAAATTTGGGGCCGGAAGAGCGCGAAAAGCAAAGTGTCAATGTATTCACTCGAATCCTGGATGTAAAACTGGAAGGTTTCAGAAAGGGTGAGGGAAAAAAGGTTAATCCAGTGGAGAGGAGCATAACGCGATCGCGCAGAAGGATCCAAGCACAAGTGGAGTTCTCTTGAGGGTATTGTCATATCAGAGAAACGCAAGAAATGCATCTTCCTCCATTGCCATCACCGTCGCCGTCTCTAGAACACGCACGGTGTGTAACCAGGGAGTATGTGGAGTTGACTCAAAAAGGTGGGGATTTGTAACGATGGCTAGTTTTAGTCCGAGGTGTTAGCCACAGCAGCAGCTTAGGGAAAGGAAACTGAAAGGAATGGGAATGGGAGAACAATGTGATTATGTAATATTTGAACTATGATGATCTTCACGCCTCGAATCCTTATGCACGTGTAAAGCGGAACATCCTTCACCTTGTCCTTCACCTCTTCGCTCACTGCCAGTCCAGACTGATACAAGTGATTATCTATCACAATACTACTGTACCACCGTTAACGCCCAGCAAAGGGCAAACTCCAGTGGTCGGAAACCTCCGAGCCAATCGCATCAATGCTTTGCGCCCCAACACTTTTTTTTATGTTCCTGTTCCTCACTAGCTCACATCACATGATTTGACAGCTGTCAGGGACGGATGTGCAGCACCGAAAAAAAGAAAGGGAAAATGCAACTTATATATGTATCAGACAGATCCCGCACAAATTTGTAGTACTCCGACTAACCAGGACGATCAGAGAGTATGTAGGAGGGGGAAAAAAGGGTCGAAGCAGTATGAAAGCAGCTGAAAACAGCAAAGAGGGGGGGAAGTATTATACAACAAAAAAGGCATATTTTTGCGATACTTGTCGTCACCACTGTCACCGTGATGTTGAATCATCATCATAGACATGAAGAAGGGGGAAAAAAAGGAATTCGTATTGTAATTATCAAATGCAAGGGGAGGGGCGAACAAAGGTTGGTGATCCGGCAGTTGATGGAGAGGAGGGATAGAGGGCAATGGGGTAGTATATGCGATTGAACGGGAAGAGATTAGGCGTAGAACGAGGGAAGAGAAGCAAAGCAAGGGCGACCGAAGCCAGGCAAAGGAAAGCAAAGCGAGCGAAGGATGAGGAGAGACACGGACCAGAGCCAGCCAGCCATTCCAGCCTCGTCTCCGCCCCCGTATCCCCGCAAGACCCGTCCGACCCTCTACTTTTACCCACGTCGGGTCCGGATCATGATCTACGGTCGTCTACTCTTGTCCAAAGCCTTCCGTCTCCCTGTCATATAAAAGAGCGCCACGCATCATCAAAATCAGTAACGCGCCCCTTCCCCTCGAAAGACAAAAAAAAAAAAAAAAGGACGCACTCGATTGCGAACCGCAGCTTCTTCTCTAGACTCTCGTAATCCTCGTATGGCGGCAAGTCGAGGCGATTGAAGCACGTGTGGCTTCGAGGCAAGCCATTCGGATCGCCGCTCTTCTCGATCGTGAACCGGCGTGGGCCGTCGCTGCCCTGGAGATCCTTGAAACCGTTGACGGGCACGCGCGAGGTGCCGGTGGTGAACTGCAGCAGGCGCGCCTTGCGCTCCGTCGGCCACGAGCGCAGGCAGGCCCAGAACCACTCGATCACCCGGTCCGTCTTTTCGTACCCTCGATAATCGGTGAAACGCGTCCAGTCGTCCATGTCGATCTCGGTCATTCCTCCGATGAGCAGCTCGAGCTCGTGTTCGTCGAACACGCGCAGCAGGTCCAAGGGCAGCACGTCCCCGAGTCCCTCCATGAACGCGCGGAACTGCTCCGCTATGCGACCCGCAATGCGATGTGAGACGACGTGCTGGACGTACTCTTCCTTGTTTGCGTCCGTCACGGGTATGTCGGCGCCGCCAGGCTTGAGTTCGACAGTGACGATCTGGCCAAAGCGGTCCTCGGTGACGGAGAAACTCTCTTCGAGCACATCCGCGATCTCGTTGTCCCTATGAGAGAGGGGCATCAGTTCTGAAGGCAGTGTCCAACCAGAAAAGGGAAACACACAGCATCCAGTTGAGGCCCTTGTAGAGCTCGTAGTCGATGGCCTCGAGATCCTTTATGTTCATCTTCTTGCCGAGGACCAACTTGTAGAAACCCGGAACGAAATATGCGTCGACGAACCGATGATGGAAGATGGCGAGACCGAGGATGCGCCCGATAAACTTGAAGTAGTCGAGGTGTTCCGGATTCACGCCCGAGGCCGGGTTGATCTGCAGCGTGTAATTGTCATGGGCCGAGTATTCAAACAGGCCATAGCTCGGGTTGAACATCTCGTGGGAAAGGAGGAAGAACCACTCGCGGGAGACACCGCCATAGTCGAGCGCGTCCTCGCCTTCAAACTTGACCATCAACCGCTTACGTAGGTCCTCGGGCCGAAGGCGCATGACGGCCGTAAAGCTGTCTTCGAACACCCAGCCGCGCCGCACACGTACGTCACACTTGGCGTCGGCGATCACACGCATCGACGGTTGGCCGCGGAAATAGACGACCTTCCGGCGGTAATCGCGCTTATACTGGGGTGCATCTGCGTCGACAGCCGAGGGCAGCCGGGGGTCGTCCCACGTCGTCGTGCGCGTGTTGTGATCGACAAAGTATATACGTCTGGTCGAGGTCATGCGCATCTCCCATCCCGATGGCAGTGGCCCGAGAGCGGCACGATTCGCGATCGCAGTCGTCGTTGCGGCGGCAGCCGATACCGTGGTGCGGCGTGGATCGCTCCATGTTGTCGTGCGTGTGTGATGATCGACGAAATATGGGCGACCGTCAGCGGTGCGACGTTCCTCCCAGCCCACGGGTAGCCGCACATCGGCGTAGGTACCATCGGCATTGGTCGTATTCGGGGTCAGGACCTCCTCGGCGACTTGGGGGGGAGCGGATGGATGAGGGGCGATCGCGGTGGCAGGGTTGACCGATGGGCGGGTCCATGTGGTACTACGCGTGTTGTGGTCAACGTAGTATGAACGCCCACGTTGATCGAAGCGGAGCTCCCAGCCAGGTGGAAGATCCTCCGTTTGCGGAACGGGCTGTGGTACCGGAGCCGAGGAAGGTGCGGGTGCGGGGCCCGGCGGCACCGGTTGGTCAGCAGGCTGATGCGGACGAGGATTAAGTTCGGGGAGATGGGATATGCGTTGTAAAGGGGTTTCGGGATTTCTTGGGGGTAGGGAGGTGAAGGAATGGGATGGCTGCAAGTGGTGGTGCTGTGCGGTGGGCGCTAAACCGCCATCTCGGTTATACGGGGTGACAGGTGGCTGGGAGCTGCGGCTACGGGTGGGCATAGTGCTGTTGGCGCTGCTGCCGCTGGGATGGGGTGATGAAGATAGGTGCATGTCGTGCATGGAGTTGGCAAGATCGAGTGGCTGGGCGTTGCGGGAGGGTTCTTGGGGGGATTCAGTGGAGAGAGAAAACATGAGCTTGCCGTGAACGAATTGGCCGTCGGGCCCGGGTTGGAGATCAAGGTTCTGGATGACTAAAAGTGATGTGGTGTGTAGTTATGAGAAGGATTGGAGAGGAGAGGAGGGAAAGAGGAGAGGACGATACCGTGACCGCCCTGGGTAGAGTTGAGGACGTCTCCAACGGTGATGGACACCGATCCAAGGCAACCCTGATCGTTTCTCTTGAACTTGCGTTGATCAAAGACTTGAATTAGGACTTTTGAGGAATCTCTGACAGAGCTGAGGGGGAGAATGAGGGGGTAGTAAAAAGAGAGGAAGCGATAAGGCACGCAACAGCTCGAATGTTTCGTTCCAGTAAGGGGTTAAGGTTCTCTTGAAGACGGTCGTCTGGCGAAGGTCGGTGCCGTCGGTTGTGATGACTGCGAAGGGATTTGGGAGAGAAAAGAGGTCGCGCTTGACGAGGCCGCTAGCAGCGAGAACTTGGGGGGATGTGTGGGTCAAAAAAGACAATTAGGAGAGTCAGGGCAGGGTTGAAGGCCAACCTGTTAGCTTTATGGAATGGAGACGTCCGGCAGAGGGAGAGGAGCTGAAGTGGGATAAGAGTTGTAGAAAGTGAGGGGCTGAGTGGTGGGGCACATACGTTGGGTCCACCATCTGGGTTTGTTGCACTTGACAGATGGCGTAGCGCAGCTGAGTGAGTCTACCTTTGGTTTGGTTGACCGTCTCCGTGAGTTGGCTGCTCTGCACCGCCCCAGATTATAATGGTCCTGATTACCTCATCAGTCCACAACTCCCATTATTACACACGTTGACATGTTGACCCGTAACACCGGACTAACCCCGATAAAAGTACTATGCGCGCCGGTCAATCATCCGCTGCACATGCTCTCTGCCCCCGCTCTCCCAATCATCACCACACAGCGAGAATACCAGACTATGCCTTCCTGGTTTTGGACTCTCCGGATCCCCATCTCGCAGCGCGATCCCGTTCCCTTCCATCCCCTCGGGTATCACGTACGCCCAGCGCTGCACGCCCTCCTCCTTGAACCCCATGCGCTCCGCCGCCGCCTTCGACGCCCCGTTCTCCGTATGCGCCGTCCACTGCACGCGCCGCATTCCAAGTCCGGGCCGCTCTGGATCGCTAGGTAGTTCGAGGCAGTATTGCAGGAGGAGGCCGATCGCGTTGGACGTCACGTACGTCCGCTGGCGCTCAGGGAAAACGAGCACCCACGCAATCTCGACACTCAGGTTCGCCGGTGACGCGTAGACCAGCCCGATCACCCCTACAAACGTTGTGCCGCCTCCGTGAGCCTTGTCCAGGATCGCGAACAGGATCCACATCGGGTCCCGTCGTACCCTTAGCTCGATCGTCCTCAGGATCTCGTCTAGAGTCGATGGATTGAATGGGAAATAGCGTTGCAGCTCAGGGTGGGAAGCGATCTGCTCCGCGTACTTCTTTGCGTGGAGAGAGGGTATGAAAGGCGTCAGCTTGACACGTTCGGATTCGAGTGTCGCTTCATGGAGGGGCATGATCCAGTTGATGTCGTATGGGTCCGGGCCATAATACCCAGGTGGGAGCACGGGGACGTCAGGAGCCTTGTAAGAGTTGGTGTATGCCATGATGTTTCGTGAGTGGTGTACGCGTGTGGTAGTCTTTGCCCTCGTAGAAAATGAACTACCGAACGAGCTTATCGGCATATGGTGCTCAACGTAATGCACTCAACGTAAGGACTGCGGAACAGCTAACGCAGAGTAAAGGCTTCCACAGTCCCCATATAACCAACCGCCTGTTGCCAGGTCATTACCGGTCATTCCCGGCGTTCTGTCACCGCGCCGCTTGCCTCGTTATGCATCATGAATTATTCAGCCCACCACTTCCCTCATGCAACCGCTGCGGAAAACACTACAGTACCTGCGCTCCACATCAATACAGCTTCTGAGATACGGGTGACCCATTTATACCAATGTAACGAACTCAAATTCGGACCGTACATGCGCTCCTCTTGGTGCTTTAGTCGACGAGGGGGTTGCTCTCCTAAAAATCTCCGTATCATGATGTCCCTCAGCGTTCTCTCCTAAAAGCTTCAGAAAGTTCCCGGCGTGGTGCCTTTCACACAGTCCCTATGTTTCTTTGCTCACAATTGATTGCCAGGTTGAGGCCCTGAGACACATGTCTTGCCTTCCTGTTTGCATAGGTCCCCTTGAGGGCAGTAGTATCTACGGAGACAGCCTCATGAGGAGAGCGGTCAGCTTGAGGGTGTGACCTCAGTTGATGTTGCAAGGGCGCAGGTCATAATACACGAAAGTGCAGGGAAGGTGCCTTATCAGTAATGTATCATTAATATAAGAGAATAAGGGAGACGAGCCTCCAGGGTCAGGGTTCCCGAGATGGCCGCATTTGGGTGTGTGAACTTAATTCCATAATTGGGGTGTGCCTGTTTCAGATTGGAGCGTGACGTGACTGTGACGTGACTGTGATGTTACTGTGATGTTACTCAACCAGAGTGTCACTTTGCTCGAGTTGGACATTGGCTTAGATAATGCTTAGATAACATTACTCGAAAATTTTTACATAAGCGCACGTGACTGCATGTGATCCGACCTCACATGCTGACCAATTGAGGTTAGGGTTGCTTTTGCCATTTGAGAATTCTGCGATAACAAATCGAATAAAATACCTAAAATTATGAAAATAAAGAGGTGAATGGAATGGATTAAACGCCAGGCAATCACTTAAGACAACTTAGCGACCCAATCACCCATTCAGGCAGTATTTGACTGGCTTTTGGCATTTTAAGAAATCTGTGATAACAAACCGAAAAAAATAGAAATAATTATGAAAATAAAGAGGTAGATAGAATGGATTAAAAGCCAGGCAGTCACTTAAGACAACGTAGCAACCCAATTAGCTATTCAGGCAGTATTTGACTGGCTTTTGGCATTTTGAGAAATCTGTGATAATATGTCACGGTCAGGTTACCGTGTCTTTCAGTCATCTTAGTTCTGGAGTTTTCAGATAGGGGTATTTCCCAAATAGGAAGTCGTCCTAATGTGGTAATCGTGTTGGTGTTCCAAAGAGGAAAGGTGGGTGTCGGGTGTCAGGATTGATCATGTGGGATGTCACGTGACTAGTCGAAAGGTCAAAGGAGGTCACGTGATACGTCACGTGACTTGTCTGAGAGCAAGTGAAGATTACACAAGTCGACGCGACTTGGAATTGAGCGAGATACGACACGTGATCTTGAAGACATTTAGAGATGAGAGGCGAATAGCAACGAAGTCGACTATCGCAAGTAAGATCTTTTCAGGGAGGAAGCAACATGCGTTCAAGAAGGTACAATAGCCTGTATTGCACAAATAGAACGAGCTTAGAGAACTCGTTCTATGCTACTAGAGACAGTATATATACAAGAGGGCATGGAAGCTACTGGAAGGTCGTAGAAAGCTATGGAAAGTGACAGAAGCAAAGAGAAGGTCATGGAACCTTATGGAAGTCTCTAGAAAACGCGAGAATCATCCATAGGTAAGTTAGGTAAGCGAGTAGGGAAGTGGTCCAGAGTCAAGTACAAAATAGGAAAGGAGAAATTAGGTAAGGAAGGAGGCAGTCCATGACACCACACCAACACTACAGCAAGTCTGAAGCTCTTGAGATCGCTGAAGCCATGATCATCATGAAGGAGATAGGCGAGTATGTCACCACCCATGCTGGCAACACCCCTGGAGTGTCGGAAGCCATCCGCATGTCCATATCTCCTATTCCCCCCCTACTCCTGATGACAAACATTGTATCCCACCTAATGAAGAGGAAGTGTGCAACGTGCAGAAGTTAGCATGAGGCATCCTATGTTACCGCGCAGCTCACCCCACCCCACTCAATGTCATCAAAAACTGGACTAACCACCTCATGGGTGCCATCAGAGTCATGAGCCATAGTGGCAAACCAACACATCCCATCCCCATCACTGATGAAGCCTTTGACAACCTCTCTCACCTCCGCTTCATCCCCATATTCACTGACATCATTGACCCATACATGGAAGATAGCAACGGATCAGTCGACACCCCTCCACCTACCCTCCTCCAATGTATCACAACCCCAGCAGAGATAGCCCACGCCTCCACCCAAACAGAAAATATGGAGGATACTGATCATCCAGGGGGCCAGTGGATGCGTTTTAATCCCGGCAACACCAGCCATTACCCCCTTGTCTTCATTGGGACAGACACCAGACCATGTACCACCAAGTATATCTGTTATCTCTCAGTCAATGATGGAGTAGTCCACCAAGGGACAGAGGGCAAGGACAAGGCCATCTATGGCACCTCCCTTCATGCACGATCCTTTCCCACTCCTAACTTCAATCATCCTGGTGTTAAAGACACCAACCATACCATCTTCAATCCCAGCAGCACTAGTCGCCTTGTTGTCGACAATGCTCTTTATCACCTCAGGGACCCCGGCATTGTAGCTGACATGCACATGCTTCGTGCACAGTATAACAAGCTTGAGAGTATCAAGCAGCAACACTTTGACCTCAACAACCAGGAGCGCAACGCCAACAAAAAGAAGTTGGACTGTGAATGGTATCTCACTCATGCCACGGTTCGCACATGCCTGCAGAACCACCTCCTCCACACTTGTCCCTTGTCCCCTCCCTCTTCCTTCTTACCCCATATTTTCGCCGCCCAAGGACCACCTGAAGATGAGTGGAGTGACATTGAAGGCAAAGATAGCCTCAAGTTGCGTGCTGTCCCCAAAGACAAGAGTCACAAATGCAAGCACACCCCCTTTCCTTATTGCCTCAAATGCAGTGACGAAGAACCTGACCACGCCGAAGGGGATTGCCCCTTATGGAAGTACTGTCATTGGTGCTTCCATGTCGATCACACCCATGATGACTACCCTGTTCCCCATTACCAATGCACTTGGGATAGGTGCATTGTTCCAGAGTAGCACCCGATGGTTGGCAATTACTGCCCAGTTGCCTTCGAAGATGACTTGTACAAGTTGAGGTACACTGCGGTTGACTACAAAGACAAGGAGTTGTGTGACTAGTCGCATGGTAGCATCTGGCATAGGAGGGGCATGATGTTACGATCCAGTTCTGCCCCCCATTTATTTTTCTATTCCCCTCTACCTTTTCAGTCATGTGACCTTATGTCACATGGTCCATCACCTGACCTGTCACCTGACTTTCATCACATGACCATCTTATTGTTCTGACCACTTTATTGTTTATAAAGTCCATTGTCCACCTCATTAGGGGACGCCTATTGTTCTACCTTTTATTGTTCCCCCTTACCATTGTTCTTGCTTATTGTCTTGGTCCTCATTGTTCTCTAGGACCCATTGTTCGTCTCCTTTTTGATGCTTAGTCAGGTAGCTGCCTCAGTAGTATATAAGCCCTGCTTGTATTGTAGAGGAGGCCTTAAGCCTGACTTGGTTTATCAATCCAAGTGTTGTTGCTCTCACCAAATCTGTGTGCCTTCATCCTCCTTTACCTCCTTTCTCTTTGGATTGTCTCAAGGTCCCTTAAGACTCTTCCTCCAAACTCCCTCTTCACCTCAAGACGTACATCTTGGGACTCTTCCTCAAGGCACTACCATTACCACTAAGGGTGTCAGCCCCTTGTGATTATCTGTGTCGCCAGATCCCCTGTGCATGTTGTACCTTAAGGCCATTGGACCTTAATATGAGGGCACAAGGGGGGTGAGGGGAGAAGGGGGTGGAGGGGACAGGTCCGGGTCCACAGCCATAGGGGCAACTGGTGTGTTAGTATCTATGGGCAGGGTCTCAACCGGGAGAACCTCGCTGCCTTGTGCCGGGGCCAAAGCACCGACCTCAGCCAAAGCCAGAATGAGGACAGGAGGGGGGGAAGAGGGGGCCAGAGGGAGCGCATGGCACCAGTGTGGAGCTGAGGACTTGACAAACTTGTTGACTGACAAGGGCCAAGAGTTATTGACAACCTCCAGGAGAAAAGCAAACATCACCCTTTTGAGAAGGGCAGAGGGGTACAAAAGGGGGGCCAGGTTTTAGCCTGGCGAAGCAAGTGGGAATGGGCCTGGGGGAGCAGGTCAATCCATGTAACCTCATTGTTGTCCCCGCCTTTGACAGCAGAGAGGACAAGGGAAAGAAGGTGCTTGCAGTTAAGGAACCAATGGGCCTGAAAAAGGTTGAGGACATCGAAGACGCTGGGGTCATCAAGAGGTCAAACCCCACTTTGAAGCACTGGCCCCCTGCTACAAGGCAGAGGCAAACCAGCAGACTGGGTGGGGGTAGAGCCCTTTCTGCTGACTCGAGTGAGAACTGAAGGGCATTGCCCAGGACCCCTAGGGGCCGTTCCTCCTGTCAGATAGGAGTCACTATGATCATTGGAAGAGGGGGGGTCGACAGAGGACAAGGAAGGCTTGGTGTGAGCAATGCTAGACATGATAAAGGGCAGTGAGTAGAAAAAACCCTAAGCCCAATGGTGGTGGTATGTGTCACAGTCAGGTCACTGTGTCTTTCAGTTGTTCAAGTTCTGGGATTTCTGACAGGGGTATTTCCCAAATAGGAAGTCAACCCGATGTCTCGATTAGGAAGTCGTCCTAATCTGGTAATTGTGTCAGTGAGCCAAAGAGGAAAGGTGGGCGTTGGGTGTCAGGTGTCAGGATTGGTCACATGAGTCGTCACATGACTTGTAGGAGGGTCAAAGGAGATCATGTGATATGTCACGTGACTTGTCTGGGAGCGAGTGAAGATTACACAAGTTGATGCGACTTGGAATCAAGCAAGATACAACACATGATCTTGAAGATGTTTAGAGAAGAGAAGCGAATAGCGACTAAGTCGACTATCACAGAGAGGAATCTTTCAGGAGAAAGCTGCACATGTTCAAGGAAGTGACAATAACCTGTATTGCATGAATAGAACAAGCTTAAGGACTCGTTCTATACTAAGAGGTACAGTATATATACATGGGGTCATGGAAGCTACTGGAAAGCAGTAGAAGGTAATGGAAGGTGATGGAAGCTCATGGAATCATATGGAAGTCTCTGGAAAATGTGAGATCATTCCATAGGTAACTTAGGTAAGCAAGAAGGGGAATGGTCCGAAGTAAGATACGAAAAGGGAAAGAAGAGATTGAGTAAGCGGGAGGTAGTCCGTGACAGTATGAGTCCAAGAAGGATGAAACACGTGACATGGACAGCGGGACATAAGACCTGGATTCGTGCTGCTCCTTGTTCTTGGCGACAGTTGCTACTTGTCTTGGCAAAACTAAGCGCTTTGCCATAACTTGGAGGGTATGGAGGAAACAAGGACCACACTTATCCTCGAAGCTCTGCATCACCCTGCTGTTCATGAGTTCGACACGATGATGACTCCCAGAGGGTACCGTACAAACGAGGTTAATTACACATTATGATGCTGTTCTTTCCAAACTCCAACGTGTTTGTCGAGAAATAGCATGCTCTCCGCATGTGTGTTTAAACTGAGAAACATGGCTGGGAACAGGGGGGGGGGATTATGTAGCTTTGAAAAGTTTAAGAAGGATAGCGTAGAGAGAGGAGATGTGTGACAACGAGTAAAAGAGTAGGGCGAGATACGAGGATATGAAGAGGACTGTACACCTTACATGAGCAACCTTCTTCCAAAAATGGCGGAGAAACCTACTAATCCATACAGCTATGACTGGTACCAAATCGGTCATGACGATGTTGAGAAGCGTCGACACAACAAAAAGCGAGGCCGCAATATTGCGGATAGGCTTGAACATCTGATGGTAGTGATTAGAGGGGTATATGTGTGGGAGGGGGGGGGGGATAAATTGGTCGATGAACGGAAGCGCAATGTGTGTAAGAGGCTAGTAGTTACCAGCTTCTTCTGCTCTGTGAACTGTTTCGTTTGCATCTCCATTGTGAGTTTGTCGGTCGTTGTACATAAACCACACAAATTCACACTACCTTAATCAAGAAACCTGTGCCTAGTAGTGAGACGACGATCCCTGCAGTATAAATAACTAGATCGTGGTTGGAGGAGGGAGGAGAGAGGAGCAGGTATCAGGATCCGACGCGTTTCGAGAAACCACAGAGACCACTGGGCCATGGTCAGAGACGCACGGTTGCTGATAGGCGGGCCGGCCGCTGTTATGCCGATGATACCGAGAGTCATTCCCAAACCGTAACTGCAGAATGACATGAGTTGAGAGTTCACTCGTAAGGGATCTGCTGACCTCCAGGAAGCCAACTTGATATGGAGGAAAAACTATAACGTACAACCCTGCAAAAGATATGATTCTTTTTCGGGGAGTCTGATTGGCTCTGAAACTGGGATCACCCTCGAAGAAAGGCGTTTCTGGGGCAGTGGCGGGGGTCGCTTCAAAGTTAAACCATCCTCTCGAGGTCATGACTTGTATCTTTGTGGGGGTGAGAGCGGAAGGTACGGTCGAGAGAGAACAAGGGAAATCGAGTGAGGAAGCGAGGGTGAACTGAAAGGGTTGGCGATGAGGATAAGGTTGACACCGGGGCTGACGTAGACTCCGTCGTTGATCCTGTTGAGGACATCACAAGGGTCCATGGGCCATGTACCTCTGAGTCACGTCATGTCATGGACAGAAAATTGACAGAAAGGCGGCTACTGTAGTCCCAGCCTCACGGGCAGTGGCATGGTGCTAGGGACCTTATCTAAGCCAATTGTGGTAAAAAAAACAAAGAGCACAAGCCAAGGCACGAGCGCCCCGAGTCCTGGGTCTTCCTCATTTGGTTTCTGTTGGGGTGTCCTCAATATCGTGATTGAAGCTGCAATAAAGTGCATTAAAAGCGGTGAGCGACAGGGTACACGTGCCCGATACGTGAGCACCATGCATCAGCACATCTCGGTTATTGCCGCCGCTTTGTTCCTAGCCGGCGAGCCGGAGGTAACTAATTCGTACCTAAGTCCTTCCAATTTCCGAACTCTTCCTATGCTCTACGCCCATTCCAATTGAATGACTCAGATTAACATTCAACTCCCTGAGAAGGGTGATGTTATGGGCACGTTCTTTGCAGCCTCGTTGCCTCCCCTGCTGAGCGGATCAATTGAAAGAGATGACCAGTATAATCAGCACCCGTCAGCACTGACCAGTACTGACCGGCCATTCGTCAGGCCATTACAAAGTCCAACTTTGGTGACAGGCTAGCTTGGTGCCCCTTTCGCCATGTGTTCAAAAATTGCGGAAGAAGATAAAAAGATGGTTGAACGTTGGCAAAAGGTCGTAGATGGGATCATTGTCTTCGTGCGTCAGGAACTCACCTACCACATGTTTCCGTATTGGTGGTTTGGAGACAGCCAATAGACTGGGCTATTCTCCACCATTATTGCTTCACTTGTCGCTGTCTCAGTTCAAGTCCTCCGGCTAAACTCGCGGCCTTGCAGGATGTATCTGCGTACTTTCTTGGGTAGAAGGTGGGACGAGTGGCAGAAAGGCCACACAAAACATACCAACGATGGGGATGAGATAGAAATCTATCTTGAGCGTCACTCTCTGGAGGATTTTCGTGTCCTCGGCCTGGTTCTGCTCGTAATCATCTCCACACGGTCTGTGGATGATATCAGAGGTATTCTCCTTGCTAGGGGAAGGAGAGCGTCCGGAGCCGATCGAGGTAGCCATGAGAAATGGCCAGGGAGGGGAGTCTGGCGGGAATGGTATCATATCACGTCCAGCCAACTTCAATCATACCAGGGCATTCACCCCTTGGCCAGCGTGACCCCAGCCTGGGCCCCATACCACGGACGAGATAGTAGAGCGGGAATCGGACCCCCGATACCACGACGATGAGCCCACCGACCACCATGATACTAGGAAGTCCTTACTTGACCTATTATCTTCATGCTACTTACTGATGACAAGCATGACGACGCACAATCAAAATAATACTGTGCGTTATTCTCTTCGTCTATTGGCTGTATCCTCCGTGTCTTAGTAAGTTATCTTTGCTAAGCACCTCACATTACTGTTACGGCTGACATAGTGGTATACTTGTAAGCACATACATTAAATAGACCTGTGATGGTGTCCTGAACGCATCATCCTCGTTGTTGTCTCGAAACTTCCTCGTGTGCCAGTGTGTTTCGACTCTGCGGGAGCATCTGACAAACCTCTCTATACATACTATACCACCTGATATAATTTTGTTCGTGATTGTTCGTGGTAAATGAGAAGCTTCGGTACGGTAGTCTAGGTTTACTGCCTACATGGCGCCTTCTCAAAACCCACGGGGTTGCCTACTATTGTTACCAGATTGACCGCAATTGCATAGCTCGACTTGGAAATCGCACACCTGTCACTTTACCTCACTACACCACTACTAGTAACTCCTATGTATGGGACAGTGTGTTGATTTTTATTTTCGAAAAATATTTGGCTGAGGTAGAAAGCTCTGGTCCCTCTGGGTGCATAACGACCACGAAGAGCCGCCCATGCTCACGTCACGGCGGCACCTGGAGCCCTCAATCCGAGTCAGTCGGCTACACTCTTCATACCTATTCAACCTACATATCCCCGCTTTCACCTGCTCTCTACATCCCTTTCCATTACCATGCGCACTACTATCAACCTGTCAGTCATACTTCTCGTGCTCGCAGCTTGGGCTGCAGCGCTTCCTGTTCCCAACCCAACCAGGCCTGAAGTGAGAGCAAACGGTGCGTTATTCCATTCTTTCTGCCTTATTTTTTTTCTTGTTTGACGATCCCCCCCCCCCACCCTTTTCACGCGTGTTACCCAACTATTTTTGCTTTTAGCTGTTCCTGGCGTGGTCTGCAACCCCCAATCATCGCCGCCTCCGCTGGGCGACGGCCGCACAAATTGCTCCAGCTGCCATGCGTTTTAGCTGCTTCTGCCTCAGCTCGCAACCCCCGACCATGACCCCCGTGGGACAGCGGAATTTGCGTCAACTGCCATGGGCCACTGCAGTCCCACTCTCTGCGGGAAGGAATCATTGTCTTAATGTGTTGAAGTAGGAGAGGAAGCCCGAAAGGAATGGACTGGTAGACAGCAAAACCTGTGATTGTTCCATTTCGGCGTCTATTTTTGTGTCGTTGTTGGGGAGATTCCGTAAATGATATACACCATGGAAACCGAAAGTCCCGCGCGCGGCGCCGAGCAAGTTATACGTCATCATAGTAGCATCCTCTGTGGGAGCGTCCAGGTGTCATGCAAGGTCCGCAGCCTGCAGCTCCGGGGGCAGTGAATTTCTATTGGGGAAGCGCGCAAGCCTAAGTAAAGGAAGTGCTTGTTCTTGACTTGATTGATGTGTCCTTCTTGACGTCGTCTGATGCTGTTAAATCAATTGCCTGCTGTTCGATTTCTTCTGAGTCCTTGTCATTCCCACGCAAGAGTTATGAGATGAAATGCGCGAAGCCCAATGCTCGCCTTATCCCTTTCCGGTGGGACACCGAAAAAACATTGTAGCAGAAATAGGAGGAAGGAGAGATCGGGCCTTCAGCAGCAAAAGGAAAAGCTTGGACCAAAGGTTTCCCAGGAAGCGAGGCAATCGGGATATGACAGACTACTGATGGTATACTATAGGCCCTAGGAGGCTTGAATGTATGCCGTTCCTCGAATCCTCCGTGAGCGGATGTGACCACAGAGTGCGATACGTGAACCCGTAGTCAATGCAGGTAAGGGTTGTGGGCATGAGATACGCTACAGCAGAGAATCCGACGGAGATAGAGACAGCAATTGCTACCATCTCATAGATCGAAAATGAGTACCTCAATGCCAGCAAAAAAAAACAAGGTTTCGGCAAAGTGAAGGAGTGTCGGTGGGGAACTCTTACAACAGCAACTTGGAGGCGTGCATCGTACTTCCGGGTACCGAGAAACAAAGAACTCATGGAGACGCACAGAATGGTTGGCACCGCTCGAAATTTCGGAGTTCTGCGCATCTTACCATTTCTGATTCCTCGAAACCGGTTTCACAGGTATGAGATGTAGTGGGTATGCTCCGCACTAGGAAGACACGGTAATTGTCAGGATGCTCGAGTACTTAGAGCCGACGTGGGAGGGAATTAGACAGCATAGACGCAGTTAGTGTGCTCCAGTATTGCAACGTAGCCATTGAATAAAATAATTGATGCGCACTCGGGAAACGACTGGGCTAGAGGCTGCATCTCTCTCGCTTAAGCATGGGGCCAGCCAGCTACCATCCAGGGTGTGGGGATGGCGGCCAGCGGGAATCCGTCAGAGCAGCGAGAGTGTTCGTGTCACCACAAAAGAACGGCGGATTACCGAGGAAAAGGCGACATGCCCCTTTCTTCTCCGTTCTCCACACTAGCAAACACGTGACACGCGCGAGCCTGGGCTTGATCCGAATTTTGCAACAGGGAGGGGCACTACATTTGCAGACCTCGAGGGCCTAGCTTGAGGATCTGTTGGAGAAGCCCTCAACGAGGTCCATGACGCAGGTTATTGGATTGTGAATGCCAGGAAGGAATGTGAGGTGGGACACAACAAGCGGTCGGGTAATACGTAAAAATTTAAATGCCGCTCGGCTAATTACTGTAGTGTACGGTGTCCGATGGAAGGCACCGAAACCATGCCATCTCCCAGACTCCTCGACTCCTCCTATGACCCCTCCCAGACTACAGAAACGAAGGCTCGCCGCGAGGATTGCCGATCAGGACGGCATTTCGGAGCCAGTGCTCAAGCAGCGGCGACTCGCTCTTCAACAGCATGGAGAAGCTAATGGTGCCGATGTTGACGACGTCGATACGAGGCCAAGCGCACGGGGCTCCACTCACCTCCGTTATGAACTCCTCATCGAAGCTGCTGAGAGTGGCGATGACGATGTCCTTTCCGAGGTTTCAACCCCATCGGGCAGTGAAGATGACGTCAATGATATCTTGAACGAATCTGTGCACAAGAAGGGCGAGAAGAGGAGGGAGGGGAACGTGGCAGCAGTAACCGAGACCGAGACTCCAGAGGAAGAATTGGGTTCGTTTCGTTCGCATCACGTCTTCCCGTGAGAGTTGAATGCCGGGCATTGTTGTAGCGCGGTTGGTGAGGCCGGTGAGGACCAGTGACTCACCTATCTACGGGTTCTACGAACCCATTCTTGAAATAGAGGAGGTCGGCGGCCGTCGATGCCATGTCTTCATATGTGCTGCAGCTGGTTGTTGACACAAGGTCAGACGTTACCTTGATACCCACGATAAACGATCGACCTCGAATTTGCGAACCCATTCAAAGAAGTGTTGGGGCGATGTATTCAAGAAGGTATATGAGATGAAGAATCTCAAGAGAGTGCGAGTGGCGGTGAGCAAGCTCAATAACTCGCCAAATGGGAACGTCGCGGCAAAAAATTTCGGACATGGAGAGGAACAGTTCAGTCAGCTACACGCATCCCCATCACAGTCCACCACCAGTCCAGAAAATGCACGGAAGCTCGAGCCCGGCCGGTACATCATGACGGATATCAACTCGGGAATGACACTCGATCTACGACGCGATTACCGGACGCTCTATGCATATCAGTTTCATGGGAAGGACAATCAACAGGTGAGAGTCATTGTCACTCTTCTCACTCTTGGTGAGGGAAGAGCTGAATGGGCTTTCTCTTGTCTTCCGTGGTCATGACTGTTCGCCCGTGCTCTGCGTGGCGTTGCATACAACCCAAATGATCGTGTGCCACCACTTCGGGTTGACAGTGGGAGTTCTGCTCGTGCGGCGAAGGGTTCATCATCAACAGCGTCCGCAGCAGGAGCTCGTTCGTCGCCGTGCGGGACTTAACTGGACTCGGACTGCGTCGAGAAGGAGGGGCGCAAGTTGTCGCTGGGTCTATCCCGACGTGCTGGCAGGTGGAAGTCATGCCGGTAGGACCCACGGACGAGGTTGGCGATGTATTCGCGCGGTACGTAAGCTTGACTCTGAGCGCTGTGGGTTTGATCTTCATCTATCGGCCACGTGTTCAGCATCCGGTTGCCGTCCTCGGAGGGAATTCAGATGAACCTGGGCTTCAAGCGAAGCCATCAGGAATCGCCTGTACGTGCCGTGAAGAAACCTGAGTTGTGCATGTATCCGCATCATTTCTGACAGCGGACCACACAGCTTCTCTTGGCGAAAGATATGTGCACCTTCTGGCGGTTGCGCCCGGTACCAACAGCGAACCGCTCAGAACAAGTCGTAGAGAACCAGCCTATCACGACAAGCGATACCGTCGTCGAGGAAGGCGGCGTGGAGAAGACTGTGATAACGACCGTGACTACTACTACGAGGACTGTAACGCGGGTCGTTCCCGGCGATGTCTAATTGAGGAGAAAAATTTCCTTCGGGCACATTCAAGTTGTTCGGACTATCGCGAATGCCATACTGGCATATTCAACCCCGCTTTGCATTTGATTTTTATTGTATCCTACTTACGTGGTATTGCAACATATTTCTTGCGACTGTCTTGTAGACTCCGATCCTCGCTCTAGTTGTGGGTGCGTGATAACTTAGTAGATAACAGCTGCGTGATGAGCACGCGTCACGATCACTTGACTGGGACCCACTGGCACGTGCACCCACTCGCTCGTTCAAAACCTCTACAGTACTCTATTTAGCTACTCTGTCCTCTCCGCCTCCATGCCGATCTAGAAATCTAGGGCCTGCAATCCGGACTATTTTAGTATTCTAAGGAGGAAGGAGGAAGGAGAGTCGTGACACAGTACTCTTGGTACACTGTCAATCCCACGACAAGGCGGGCAGATAATGCCAGCTGGTACTGTGGTAAGTTTCAGTCTGGCTCCCAAGCCTATTTGCGCATCTACTCATTCCCGCAGTCCAAGTGTTTCTGGAAGAACCGTATAAATCCCTGTAGATGATATTGAAGTGATGTCTTGAGGCTACCACTCCTGCAGTACAATCATACTGGTAGCCGACTATCGCAGGCAGAATCGGGTCCCACGCCTTATTCGGTAGCGTGTATGTAGTAAGTGGCACCATTTAATTTGGTACGGAATACCACCTAATTAGGCAGCAATGGGACTTCGCTGGGGATGTAACGAAGCGAATAACAGCAAGTTCAACCTTACCCCCGACGATCACAGAATTCAAACACCAAGTCCCCCAATCCAGAAGATGGCGCAGAAGCTAGAGCCCGGTCGTTACGTCGCGACGGATATCACCTCAGGAAAGGTACTCGATCTGCCACTCGAGAACAACCAGCCGCCGTACGCATGGGGGTATCATGGGAAGGAAAACCAGCAGGTGAGAACCATTTTTTTTCTCACTCTCGGTGCAGGAAGAGCTGACCGGACCTCTTTTAAATTTCTTCTGTCCGCTGTGGTCACCACTGATCGCCTGATTGTGTGCTACTACTTTGTGTTGTCAGTGGGACTTCTGTCCTTGCGGCGCGGGGTTCATCATCAACAGCGTTTACAGCAGCAGCTCGTTCGTCACAGTCCGGCCCGGGGACTTGAAGGGACAGCACCGGGATGGAAGCATGCAAGTCGTCACTGGGGCCTTCCCGACGTGCTGGGAGGTGGAGATTCTGCCAATGAGACCCACGGACAAGCCTGGAGAGGTATTCGCGTGGTACGTGAGCCCGAGCGTACTTGAATATCGAGGGGTTGTGCTGTCCCACGACCGTGCTGATGTTTTAAACTTGGAACTTTCATTTGTCGGCCATAATGTTCAGCATCCGGCTGCCGTACTCAGACGGAACTCAGATGACCCTAGGCTTCAAGGAAAGCCATTACGGAGCGCCTGTAAGTGCTGTGAAGAAACCTGATTTTTCATGTATCCGTATCTTTTCTGACAGCCGACCGCACAGCTTCTCCTGGCGAATGATTTGTGCACCTACTGGCGACTGCGCAGACTCGCTAAACGCTCGGAGCGGGTCATAGAGAGCGCGCCGGTCACGATAAGTGAAACCGTCATTAAAGGAGACGGCATGGCGAAGACCGTGGTAACAAATAGGAGCGTGACGACTACGACTATAACGCGAATAGTTCCCGATGTTTGACGGGAAAGTCGCTTCCAGGTGGTCATGACTGTTGCAGCATATTCAAAACGCTCTGTCTTTGCCTTTTTTTTTTTTGGGTTTGCATTATGACCCATGCGTATATTTGCAATATATTTCTTAAAGGTGCCTTGACAGACTCTGATTTTGGTTCTAACTTATTTGTGCAGCTATGCCGGTGGATTATTCTCCGTCACGACCATGTCGGTAACAAAGAGAGCCCTGGCGCGTGCCGCCGACTCGGACCTAACCGTAAGGGTCAACAACTATAATGATAGCCATGCTACTGTAGTAGGACGTCTTCGCTGCACCATCATGATACGAGACGGCACCTGAGCGGGCAAGATATTTGGCCGTGTTGTGATCGTTGTGTTGGGTGCCACGTGTTGACTCGGAGTTGACCCGGGCCGGTCAGTATCCTCACAGTAAGCCTAGAGCAGGCGATTAGCGCTTTTAGCCGTTAACGCGAAGAACCGTGACGCATGTGCGTCATCATCGAGTGTCGTCGATTTTCCCAGAGTGCAAACTGAATCCCTCCCACCTTTGGCCAATCATCCGCGTATCTATCAAATGACTAAATCTGCGCAACATGGCCTAATACTGCCGACTTGGATACTACTTGGATACGAGAATGCCTTGGAACGGGCGCTGTGAACAACACTAGCACGCAATGGATCAGGCAGCATGGAACTTCGCTGGCGATGCACTGACCGGACGTCAATAAAGAAGCGATAACAGTAATGTCGGAAGGCGAGCCTTCACATGCTTCACATTAGAGCCATGTGCAGATCAGGACTCATCAGCCCGAGAGCACGACGGCCACGCCAGAGGGCATGTCGGCGTCTATCATTCTGTAATCCTTCTTACCCTCGAAACCCTACGCCCTTAGTTCCTTTCCTTCCTGTACATCCTGTCCAAGACAACACACATTGTCTCACCTCCCCCTTCCTCCACTAGCACATCTCATACCTTCCATCCCTCTGTTCACTCTTCCCTTGGGCAGACAGCGCTTTATTCTGGCAGCATTACTAACCTACACCTGAAGGATCACACAATCCCTAACACGAAGTCTATTATTCTAGAATATGGTGAAAAAACTCCAGCCCGGTCGGTACACTGTAACAGATATCAGTTCGGGAATGGCACTCGATCTTTCTGGTGAAAACAATGGGAAGCTGCACGCATGGGAGCTTTATGCAGGGACACGCCAGCAGGTGAGAACCGTCGTCCCTCTTTTCTCTCTTGGCGCAGGGGGGCTGATAGGTCCTCATTTCTCCTCTCCGCCGTGGTCATGATCGATCGCCGTTACACACGCGCGCCGCACTGCATTGCATAAAATGCACATAATCATGTGTGTTTCCGCCCTTGCGGCGAAGGGTTCATGATCGACAGCGTCCATAGCAGCGGCTCCTTTGTCACCATCCGGGACTTGAAGGGACTGCATCAAGGAGGAAGCGCGCAAGTCATTGCTGCTGCCTTTCCAACTTGCTGGGACGTGGAGGTCCTGCCCGTGGGACCTACGGATACAGAGCCTGGCGATGTATTCGCACGGTACGTGTGGCTGATTGACCTTGAAGGTCGTGGGGTTGTGCTACGCCACGAGGATGCTGATTGAACTTGAACTTCATCCGCCGGCTGTGTGTTCAGCATCCGGTTGCCGTACTCGGACGGAACTCAGATGACGCTGGGCTTCAGGAGAAACCGTCAGAAAGAGCTTGTAAGTGTTATGAAGAATCCGTCTGTTCATGTATCCGCTCCTCTGCTGATGGCGGTGATACAGCCTTTCCTGGCGAACGATCTGTGCACGTTCTGGCGGCTGCGCCCAGTGGCGGACCGCTCCGAGCAAGTCGTTGAGAACAAGCCGATCACGACAAATGAGATTGTCGTCGAGGGAGGTGGTGTGAAGAAGACCGTAATAACGACTATGAGCATGACGACCACGACGAAGACCGTAACGCGAGTCGTTCCCAGCGAAGGTTAGGGAGGAAGTTGCCTTCGGGCGATCACGTCTCCGATACCGGCATGTTCGACCGCGCTCTACTTTTGTTTTCACTGTATCCTTCCATGCGTATTACTTCTTGCAAGTGCCTTGCCAGACTCTAATCTCGGCTCTAGTTGTGTAGTAGATAATAATATGCTAGTGGGGTCCGCTCCCCGTCACGTTCATGACGTACCCTTGCCACCGACCCGAATCTTCGATGCCCCGGAGTCCATCGCTTCGCTGCTTCCCAGGATCCTTGATTGATGGCATGGTACGGCCCTGATGATGCTACCAAATTTCCTAGAAGCGTCGCGGGAGACGGCTACAAAAAAAGGTGATGCAAAAACGTACTGCTTGGTACAAAAAAAGAAGTCACCTGCAATTAGTCAGCCAGTGGATTTCGCACTGACTTGGCTGGCCATCTGATGAGGCGATAACAGCAAGTTCGATCTTGTCCTCACAATCCCAAAGTCGAAATTCTACCAGTTCAAGAGATGGCGCGGAAATTAGAGCAAGGCCGGTACATCGTGACGGATACCCGCTCGGGGTTGGCACTCGATCTTTCCGGTGCAGACAATCGATCACTGATCGCATTTGGACTTCATGGGTGGGAGAACCAGCAAGTGAGACCGTCCCTCCGTTTCGCTCATGGGTTTCTGGAAGTGCTGACAAGTCCTTCTTCTCTTACCCGCCGTGGCCGCCAATCGCTCGTCGTCGCACGGTGTTGCATGCAACGTACACGATCGTGTGGTACCATCTGCGGCTGCAGTGGGAGTTCCGCCCTTGTGGTAAAGGGTTCATCATCAACAGCGTCCACAGTAGCGATTCGTTCCTCATGCTCCAGGATTTGAAGGGATTGCATCTGGAAGGAAGCGCACAAGTTGTCACTGGGAACTTCCCAACGTGCTGGGAGGTGGAAATGGATGAGAGCAGCGCGCCCGGGCCGGTGGACGAGTCTGGTGATATATTCGCACGGTACGTGAGCTGGCGGGCTTAGGATACTGATTTGACTTGAACTTCATTCTCTGTCCATGTCTTTAGCATCCGGTTACCCCACTTTGACGGGATGGCCATGGGCTTCAAGGGAAGTTATGCGGGAGCTCCTGTATGTTTCTTTTAAGAACCCTGAGCTTTCTTCAGACTCGGATGCCTGCACCTTTGTTGACAGCGGAGCAATAGCTTTTCCTAGCAAAAGAAGAGCACGGTATGTGCACTTACTGGCGGCTGAGCCCACCCGCCAGGCGCCCGGGCCAAGTCGTAGAAACCGTGCCGATCACGACAAGCGAGGCCGTCGCTCAGGGAGGTGGAATGACGAAGACTTTGATAACGACCACGAGTGTGACGACCACAACGAGGACCGTAACGCAGATCGTTCCCGGCAATGTTTGACGAGGGAGTCGCCTCCGGGTGATCACGACTGTCATGCGTCATATATATTTCTTGCATCTGATCTAGTTTTGTAGTAGTGAACAACGATATACCAGCCGATTCCTCTTTGTCACAATCATTACCCTGACCAAGTGAACACTGACACTCGCCTCTGATCTAGATGGTCCTATCCTGATTCCTGGTCCATGGGCCTCCGTTCCGCTCGTGGACGCGAACCTTGACGTGAACAATCTCCGGGTGTATCATCACGGATAAGAGCCAATACTACCTCCTCGCCGCTTCGTTCCAGTCTGACGGCTCATCACTTCGCTGCTACTTGGCACTGGACCTCCAGTCACTGGTAGCTTAATCCCTGAGTTACTAAACGATGCTGATCGCTTTCCGATAATGCAAAAGCAGCACATGAACAGGGCCACTTCACCCCTATTGACAAGTAGTCGGCCCATGTTGTGATTCTTCGAAGGCGCCGTACACCAAAGTTATGGCCTCGTGAAACTCACATAAACTGGGGATCGAATTTATCGACGACAAAATTAACAGACCCTATTAGATGAACCGATTTTGGAGCGGGCACATGAAGGAAACAAATCTCGAAAATGGTTCATCAGTGAAATGAAGGCTGTGTCCGGGAAATTACATCTTATAGGGTTCGATATTGTGATATTGGGGATCCAGCAGGAATGAGGCTGGACCGACTCGATCACCTCGAGGAAATTGACCCTTCAGCCACAGATGGCTGCACAGTGGCCCTAACACTCAGGGTCAGCGGCTATAATTGTGGCCATGAGAGCAATGCCACGCCTTCGTTGCGGCATACTTGGTAATACCACCTGTGGTGTACATGACAGGGCAAAGCATTTGGCGGGCTTGTTTGAACTCAACTTTGAAATGGTGCAACGTATCGGTATTTCCCGAGTTTATGGCGCGCCAACAGCACTACAGTTCAAGGCGGACATTTCTGGCACCTGACAATGCACAAAATTCATTTGTGTAACTCCTCCCTCAAAACTCCACCAAATTACTTCAAACTAAGTGCATTAGGATCACGTTTGGAAGTATAATAAAACTTGTACATTAGTTTAAAAAAAAATGTTAAGCACCCCCCTTTCCAACTAAATTTTGAAACAAAAATCATCAAAAAAGGTGTTCCGGCACTGTGTGGGCTTAAAGAATACCTGAAATATGATATTTGGACTATTTACAACAAACAAAAGGATATTTGATGGTGGTGGGCTCATGTGGGCAATGAGGGAATATATTGCACCGGCAGGGAATCGAACCAACGGACCCACCATGCTTACTCATGTAAGCAAAACAAAATAACCACTACACTACACAACCTCACATTACTATTCCTTTAAACAATATATAACCATGAACAGCTGCACCTATTACCGACAATATGGATTGACAAATTATGGATAACAATTTTCGTGGGAACTTGTGCACATAAATTCTCAAGAATTCACTGGAATGCTCAAATTAGCTTATTTTGGATATTAAAATTACAAGCTTTTACTTCGTGCCTATGGCACAATTCACTCACTTTGTTCATGAATCGGCCTCCAGCACTTCGCAAAGCTTGTTGGGGGCTGTGCCCCCAAACCCCCGCTTTCATACCTAACTAATGTTTATCTACTATATAGTCTATCTAATCAATATTTTAAGGGTTTGAGGGTGCAGCTCTTAAGAACCTTTAGTTTGGTGTGTAACATTCAGGGAACTTGAGAGAACTTACATTTGAAGCCAAAGTCTTTTCAATATTATATATTGAAGTCACTTTAAAAATCCAGTCATCTTGTTCCATTCATTTATTTATAACAGTCTATTATATTTTATCACATTTATAAAATTGTTACATGTTTTTGTATTTATGATAAGACACCACAGCTAAAAAGAAAAGAAAAAGAAAAAACCAAGTCAGTGACGCACCGAGTTCACGCGCGTTTCGGCATCTCCGGGCCGGCCGGTTTCATCAGCCACAAAAAAGGGAAAAAAAAGATGCACCATGCATCCTCTGCAGTCGGATGTTGCTGTACATCGTCGGTTGGCTGCAGTTGTTGAAGTCAGTCAGAGAAAGAAAGACATAGTAGCAACACACCTAAAATGACACGCGTGCCGATCACAGGCCACGCACGCAGAAACCGCATGAGGCGTCGGGCTTTGGGCCAGTGGCCAGTGCGCACGGGCGTCGTTCCCCTATTTCCACATATGGAGTTGTGATGGGATGTGAGCAGGCGAGGCAGGGGTGTCAGGTGTGGATGTACCGATATGGGAGAGGGAGTTGAGGTCGGCTTGAGCTTGTCGCCATCGACTTTGTGTGGTGTTACTTCAGGGCTGAGCGTGCTGGCGGTGGTGGGGGGAGTGATGATCGAGAGGGGGGCGAAGAACAGCGGTGGAGAGCTGGTCAGCAAAAAGAAAAGAGGGAGTGACAGGGACGTACCGGTGAGCGTGAGGAAACGGCTCACCCAGTGGGGAGGGGGCGACGATGCGGGGTGACCCCATTCGTTTGCATCGTTGCGTCTCTGGGTGAGAAAGAGGGTGCGGCGGGTCTTTGATGCTTCGGGCAAGTCGAATGCGAAGAGCATGGGGGGGAACGGAAGGGTGTGGCATGAGGAAGGTTAGGGTGAGCACACAGAAGGGGGGAAAAAGTCAACTTACCTATTCGACCCGCATAAAAACCGAGCTCGTTGTTGTTGTTGTTGTTGCATGTGCTGCCGACTTTCCCATCCACAGGGGTCGAAGAGGCTGCGGTGTTCGTTGAGACCTTGCGACGGCGCGGCCAACGCGCGTGCAGGGGGCGGGTCGTGGGATCGGCGAGGTTGCGACGGCACCTGCTTGGGCTTCTGGCAGTGTGCTGGCTGAACGGGGTAGGGTGGGTGCATTGCCATGGACGGAGGAGTGGCTGGTCAGCGAAAAAAAAAAAATTGCAGGTGACTCACCCGAAAGGGAAGAGGGGCGACTCGACGTAAGGTCGAATGGCACCAAGATGGGATGCTTGAAATCAAAATTTGGACGGTGGGAAGTTGGGAGGGACAGGCGCACTGGAGGCAGTGACGCCGGCTCAACCTCGTTGCTGTCAGCTTTGTACCATGTTTCTTCGGGACTGAGCGTGCTGGCAGTGGGAGGGTTGGTGGCAGAGGTCAGGACTGGTCAGAACAAAGCAAAAAAAAAGGCCCACTCACTCGGAGAGGGGACAGCGAGGGAAGACGACGCGTCAGGCAGCATGGCAATGGGGACAGGTACAGCTGCTCGAGAGGGCGGCGGCGTCGTTCCAGGGGATTGTGATTGGGATGGCTTCTTTTGGGGGGAAGGGGGCGGCCTGTGAGGGAGGGTCAGAACAAAAAAAACCTGGCACTCATCGGCCAATGTGGGAGCGAGGGGAGGTCGGGACTGGTCAGGACGCAGAAAAAAGTAACCTTGAAAAAAAGTGAGCGGTCAGAAAAGAAAATGAGGGAGGGAAAGGACTCACTTCCAGAGAGGGCCAGGACGGGATGCCGAAAAAAAGTATGCTGAGGGAAACTCACCCACTCGAGGTCAGTATTGCTCAGGACACAGGAGAAAAGCAAATGAAAGTCACTCACAGGGCAAAAAAAAGCAAGCCATAAGGGGGGGGGGGGGATCGATCTGTGAGGGGGGGGAAGTGACCTAGAAGGGGGAAAGTGAGCGGTGAGGGGGGGAAAATGACCTCATGGCCAGGACTGGTCAGAACTGAAAAAAAGAAAAGCAAGTGGTCAGGACTGAAAAAAACCAAGCAAGGGGACTCACTGGAGAGGATAAGAATGGGACTGGGCTGGTGGAGAGGTCAGAACACAGAGAGAAAGGAAAAAGCGAGCACTCACTTGTTGAGCAGGGCAGAGCTCAGGTCTGCAGCCCGGACAGCCGCTGTTCAGGCCACATGCTTATGTCACCACCCAGGCTCGCTGCGCTCGCTCAGTTAGCTTACAAAGCGCTTATCTAAAATCCCAAAGGGGACCGTCCTGCTTTACTTTATTGATTTTTATTGATTTTTACATGGTTGCTATGTACAAAAAAGTTAAAACAAGTGCCCAAAAACAGAAAATTGCAGAATCGGCATATTTTACCCACTTTCCTTCCCAGATTTTGATCTCTTGGCCTGGGGGTCAATGGGTAAGCGCCTGCTCACATGCTGCAGATGTTTGCCTTGAACTGTAGTGACACAATAGCAACACCAGCGCCAGAGCATCTGGTGGTGATCCGATCGAGAAAATCAACAGCCCGGGCATCTGTCATTCCCTCATCCTTCTTGCTTGCAACCCCACCTTGTTTCTCCTTGTCTATCCTTCACAAGGCAACGCATTTTCTTCCCCCTTCCCTTCAAGTCCCCTCCACTAACCCGATACACACAGCCTCAAACGAGGTACTTTTGTGCACATAGTGCCATATACTAGTATGCCACCACTGGTCTAGTTGAGAAGGATAATATTAATCAACACAAAATCTAGTCTCTCTTTGTGTCCTTGAAACCTTCTATCTGTGCATTCACTCTCATTCTTATTATTCTTTCTTGTTCCCTTCTGTTTACCTGGGGTCAACCACACTTTGTTCTTGCAGCACCACTAACCTACACCTTGAAGATCATACAATCCCAAACTCCAACTCCATCAGCGTCCAGCACAGAACATGGCGCAGAAGCTCAAGCCTGGCCAATACACCATGACAGATATTAGCTTGGGAATGGCGGTCGATCTGCGGCCTGACAATCAGGCACTGATTGCATATCCGTTTCATGGGGAAGACAACCAGCAGGCAAGAGTCATCACCCTTCTTACTCTTGGTGAGGGAAGAGCTGAATAGTCTTCCTTCCTCCTGTCCGACATGGTTATGCCTGTTCGCCATTGCACATGCGCGCTGCTCTGCATCCAAATACACATAATCCTGTGCTACTACTTTGCATACCAGTGGGAGTTCTGCTTTTGCAGCACAGGATATATCATCAACAGTGTCCACAACCGACGGCTCATTCCTCACAGTTCGGGACTTGAGTAGACTGTACTTGGAAGGAAGCACAGAGGTCATCCCTGGTTCAATGCCGATGTGTTGGGAGGTCGAAATCCTGCTGGTGGGACCCATGGATACGGAGTCTGATGGTGTATATGCATGGTACATGAGCCTGGGCAACATTATGCTGCACCATGACTCCCAGGCCCACAAGGGTACTGATTTAACCTGAACTTCATCTGTTGACCATGCGCTCATCATCCGGCTGCCATTCACAGATGGAATTCAGATAACCTTGGGCCTCAGGGGAAGCTATCAGGAAGCGCCTGTAAGTGCTGTGAAGAACCTTACTTTGTATCTTGGCATATTTACTAAACAGCGTACCACGCAGCTATACCTGGGAAAGGATTTGCACACCTTCTGGCAGCTGTGCCCAGTGGGGAATCGCCATGAGCAAGTCGTAGGGAAACCTCAGATCACGACGAATGAGACCATCGTTGAGGGAGGCAGGGTGAAGAAGACTGTGATCAAGCACATAATTCAGCAACATGTAGCTGATGTACATGTTAAATCCCATGTACAATTTGGTCTATGCTTTCATGAAAGCCCACATGGGCCAACCAAAGAAAATATGCCATAATTTACAAGTGGGCCCAACAAATTAAAGCTGACATAGTCTATGAGTGGGCCTAGTACAAAGATCTGCTCATTGCCTATATAAGGTCAATAAAACAACTACACAAATGTTTTAAAAGCTTTTGTATCACAATGAAAACACCATACTAATACTCCAAAACATTAGATGCCACAATAACAAAAATTTAGATTAAAGTGTGGAATACCTTGAAATGGCCAAGCATTTCATTGAGAGATGATGCCGATGGCTTCAGAATGGTGTGACCAATAGTGTCGAATTGGCCCAGCACCTGTAGAACTGTGCACTGCCAATGACCTCCAGATGGCCCAGAACCGGCCAAAAGCAGTGCTGCCAATAATGTACTGATGGCCCCAGAGTTGATCCAAGCATTGCTACCAACAGCTTCAAGTTGGCCCATCCTCCTCAAAGATGTCATATTGATTGACCTGCAAAATTTGCAGTTAGCCAGATAGCTGCTGATGAAAATGCTTGCATTGGCCTGTGATGCAAATGCATTGACCTTCCTGATAAACTTGAGTTGGCCAACAGCAGCATATAAAGTCTTGGGTGCAAGCCCTTGCATGGGACCATTCATGCATCATATATTTTTCCCAATCAGTATGCATTGGCCTATCAAGCACAATTTGGGCTGCTGCACAAGAATATCGCATGGGCTGGGAGAAATTTCAGTTAGACAGATGGCTGCCAAGCAAGATGCTTGCATTGGCCCACAGTACAAATGCACTGACCTTGCCAATGAGCTTGAGTTGGCCCATAGCAGCCTGAAAGATCTTATGCGCAAGCCCTTGCATGGGTCCATTCATGCACCATGTGTTTTTCACAATTGGCATGCATTGGCCCATCAAACATGATATGGGCTACCACACAAGAATGTTGCATGGGCCTGCATAAATTTCAGTCAGCAAGATAGCTGCCAAGAGAAATGCTCGCATTAGCCCATGATGCAAAATGCACTGGTGTTGCCGATGACCTCAAGTTGGCCTGAATGAGTCTCAGGTGCAAGCCATTGACGCGCAGCAATGTAGCACAGTGATGTTACATTCTTGGCTTTGTACAATTATCTTTTTCTTCTCCCCCCCTTCCTCCTTTCTCGTCACCTGACCCCCACTATCCCATGATCACTAGACTGCCATATCACCTGACTCATATCTTGGGCACCAATGTGCCGGTATCCCATTGTCTCCCTTTCTCATATAACTGACTCCTACCTTTTACTTGACTCGTTCTGACTCCCATTGACTCCTACCCCTTACTTGACTTGTTCTGACTCCCATTTGACTCCTATCTCTTACCTGACTCGTTCTGATTCCCTTTGACTTCTACATGCTATTGTTCTCCATATTAAACTGCTTAGTCATGGTAGCTGCCCCCAATGTATATAAGCTGGCTTATATCTAGAGTTGGGCCTTAAGCCTGACTTGGTTTAATCTGATAGTCTTGTCGCTTCCACCATGATTAAGTCTGAGCAACTTAAGACTTCCCTTCTCCTTCTCGTCCTTCTTCTTATCATTCTTAAAACACTTCAAACTCTCTTTGAAGCATTTTCCCTTATCCTCTTGCTCATCTCCCAGACCCTGGCTTAAGTGCCACTTCGCTTTATCACATGTTCATTTCTATTGAGGAAGTCCCTTATAGTCATTCGTCCCGCCATCGCTATTTCGTGCAAGTTGCACCTTTAAGCGTTACCGCTTATAACACAAGTCAGGCTTTCCTACGGACCCTTGTAACACAGGGTCACTCACATATTCACCATGGCGGGTGTTGGACTTATCGGAGAACTCTCCAACGCAAAGAAGACAGTCCACAGAAGACAAACAGACGACCTTCCTACACACATTAAACGACACACATACTTCAAGGAACACCCTCTCATCAAAGGAAGGACCAACCCACATACAGGCTACTACATCGACAAACCAAGACAAGGAAAACTCCCTGTAGAATTCGTCACAGAAGGAGACAACGATTTCTGGGTAGAACTCAGACAGAACAACAACAGAACTTTCTATACCAACTGGAAAGCTAAAATCCCAATCGACAACGACTATCTTGGCTGGTGGAACGTCAACGATCCACAGCACCCAGATTACCTTGGACCCGAACCACAGACAGCAGTCACAGAACAACTCGAATACTTTGATCCCCAAGAAGAAGTTCTTGCTGGAGGAATCCATCACATCGCTATACTCCAAGGAACCCAACCACTTTCCCCCCAGGAACCCATCCTTCCAGTAATCGAACGAACCGTTTCCCAAGGAACCAGCATCCCAATAAACATTCCCCCAGCAGCTGCAGTACTACCACCCGTTCAAATAACAACTATGGCAGACCAACCCACTGAAATAAATATGGCCACAGGAGCAGCCAGAAACACACCTAACATAAACGTCATTGCTAGCAATGCTAACGGAGCACTCAAAGGGAACCCCCCTTTCGTCTTCAATGGAGATCGACAACTCAGTAGGAAATTTATGCTTGCCTTCCAACTATGGAGGATGATCAACAAAACAAATGACACTATGAAACGACCATACTTCCAAGTCATAGCAGCACTCTCTTACATGGACAGACCCAAGGTCGACTCTTGGAAAGAAGAACAACTCATTCACCTTGACAATGAAGTTGGCAGTGGAACACTAGAAATTGACGAAGCCCTATGGGACGACTTCATGGATTCTTTCCAAAGAGCCTTTACCAATACCAATAGGAAGGCAGAAGCATACCAAGAACTCTGCAAACTCAAACATGGAGAAAGTCTTGACAATTTCTTTGCAGACTTCAAACGCCTAGTCAAGGACGCTGATATCAAACTTGACAACCACGGAACTATCGAAATTCTGAAAAACAACCTGAAAGGAGAACTTGTCAAAGCGGTCATACGCTCGCCCAACTACAACCCAACTGCGGAAATTCCCTGGAAATTCAAAGATTGGGAAAAAGAAACACGCAACCAACACATCAAATGGCAAACTGCTGAACAGTATAGCCAGAACAGGCGACAAGCCATGTACAGAGCCTTCAGAATACCACCCCAAAGATATGGCGGAAATAGGAACACTAGTCACAAAGACGGACAACGCACCACCTCTCAAGGAGGACATCACATGGACGTCGATGCAGCCAACACAGCCAAAGATGGCAGAGGACCTCAACACTCCGAAGCCAAGAAGAAGGAGCTAATGGAAAACAACCAATGCTTCTATTGCGAAATCCAAGGCCACCATGTTAAAGACTGTTGCAAGAAAGCTGCTGACCGATGCAGTTTTAGCAAGAAGAACCCTGGAGGACCACCCCCCATTTGCAACCGTGCTAGCACCAGTGCTCCCACCCCAGACATGACCCCCACTGACATCTCAGATTTCTTAAAAGAAAACATGGGCTCACTTGACAAAGATACCAAGCTGAGCATCATCAAATCTCTTATGCCAAAGGATTTTTCTCAAGCCCAAAACTAGCTGCTATAGTTAGGGCATTCCGACTCAATAGTGTGTTTGTAAACAAATCAAACTCAATACAAGTTAAAATTTTGCTATCACACTATCAAGGGAAGGCAGAAGAAATCGGACTACTCGACACTGGGGCAACCGAAAATTTTATTGATCATACAATGGTTGCCAGACTCTGACTAGGAACCAAGAAGCTCCCTTTCAAAAGAGCAGTTTACAATGTGGACGGGACTCTAAACCATCACGGAACGATCGACAGAGCATGCGACCTCTTAGTTACAAGGGGAAACAAGAAAGCAAGGCAAAGATTCTATGTCACCAACCTAGGGCGCGACAGATTTATTCTAGGGTACCCCTGGTTTAGAGAATTCCAACCAGATATCAACTGGGCAGACGGAATGCTCAAAGGACCAACAATTCAAATGGAAACCCTACTCTTCAGAACCCTCCAACAAGCCAAGAAATACCTAGGAGACAGAAAGAATGAAGATATCATACTCAAAGTCAAAGAAACACTTCTATGGATGGGAGTAACCCCTTCAGAAATGAAGGGAGGCCTGATAGAAGTCAACCACACACACACAGCAGTAGAAATGGCACATAAATACATGCAGGAAAACAAAAACGAAGAAGTCACCTTACCTCAAGAATTTAAAAAACATGAAGTGCTCTTTTCCAACGAAGAAGCAAACAAATTCCCTCCTACCAGAGGGGAAGGCGATCACAAAATCGTCCT
>Ga0307512_10000729_pt1 | contig 48723 bp, 45 predicted proteins | sample 14_EM_MG_FD_200267 | JGI IMG/M metagenome (GOLD analysis project Ga0307512, IMG submission 200267) | Populus trichocarpa ectomycorrhiza microbial communities from riparian zone in the Pacific Northwest, United States - 14_EM | ecosystem: Host-associated > Plants > Roots > Unclassified | place... | reverse complement strand
CAGCGGGGATGAAGGGTAGCGGGGGGGGAGCTCCGCCATCTAGCCGGCTCGCCCGGAGGCGGAGGGGATATTGGGTCCTGTCATACTCTAATTAGAGTGCACACAGTATGAATAAAACAAAACAAACCTGCTAGGATCGACAGGTATGGATACATGCCAATATACGAAATCTGCTACTGACATCCGGACGCTGATCTAAGAACAGACTACAATCTCACGTCACGATACCGACCGATGTTTATTATCTTGAGCGCCCTCGCCTATCTCGCTACGAAGTTCGCCCGAGCCGCACCTGTACCCCTCACACATCCTACTAGTCCATCAGAGCCGTCCTACGTTCCTCACCCCGGCGGCCGCGGTACTGTCGATATCTTACTATCCTCCGTTATCACCCTTACATTGTGCGTCTATACAAGCATTCATCTCAACATCACCCCTCCAAAGAAACACTTCCGTTGCATTTCGAATGTCTGGATCTACAAATCCTACTGGGTTCTGATTGCCATGTTCGCTCCCGAGTTTGTCTTATATGCTGCAATTATCCAATGGAGGAACGCTTGGGAGCTTCGCAAACAGCTGAAGGAATTGGGTGGCGGCGAACAGAATTGGACGTTGCTGAAGGAAATTGGATTGTGGTTTACAACAGCACCAAGGAGGATCGTCATTACCGTACAAAGAGCACTGACCACTTCGCCCGGTACATCCGAACCACCCGAATTACCTCAGCGGGAATCGAAGCATCTAGAATTCCTGCAGCAGGAAGTCGTGGGGTCGACTTCGGAAATGTGCGGCGCGGAGCAGCGTGACCCGGTACGGTCGGATCCGGCGGATCAGCAAGAATCGTTGCCGGAACATCCGAATCTCAAGCAACCACAACAGCAAAGCTCGACTGAACAGGATTCGACAAGATCGGTCTCGACACAAACGGACCCCACTTCGCCCCACACTCCACCGTTGTCGAACCCTACTTCTTCCGACTCGACAAACTCTAATTCGGCCGACGTGCAACTAGACGAAAGATGGCGCGAAATTTCAATGGTTTCTGCCTTTTACATTGTGATGGGGGGGTTCGCCTTCGATGTTCATGATTTGTCAGACCATAAATACATTGCACTCACGCCACATGGATTCATGGCTTTTGCCAGAGCGGGGCTTATCACTCCAGATATCTTGAAGGACGATGACATTGCGGATCGAAGCAAAGCGAATCAGCTCGGGAAGCTATTGGTCTGTGTTCAGGCGTTGTGGATGGTCGTCAACTGCGTTGCGCGCAAGGCCAGTGGACGACCAACCACCCTCATAGAGCTGAATGTGATAGTCCATGTTGTGGTAGCTGTCGTTGTCTATGGTCTATGGTGGTACAAGCCCCTGGCTGTGGCGAATCCATCCTTCCTGCCCCGGCAATATGCATCTAATAGTGGACAGCCTTCCACAGTAAATCCGGACTCCCCGAAGGTGCCCGAAGTAGAAGTACTGGCCTTTCTTTTACGATTGAATGGACTGGAACTAAAGATGGAAGAATTGGACCAGAGAACGCGCGAAACGTATCCAGCCGACCATAACCACAAACAATTTAATGTCAAGTTTAAGGCATATATCCCCAATCCACAGAAATTCGAAATTCAGGGATGGCCCAATCATCTCCCGATGGATTGCGCGAAATTACTCAGGAGACTCAAAATCAAATCCCCCGGTCTAATACTCCTGCCTGGTCAGCAGCTTGTACTGAAAGTGCACCAATATTTGTTATTGAACTCTGATGAGGTCGGGATATGGAGGGCATATTTCATTTCTCTAGACCAACTTCGTTGGTTGGACATGGAATGTGCATACAGGCGAACGCACGAAACCGGTGGTATATCTCAGCTGGAAAGTGCGATAGCTGAGTCCCTACAAGGTCTCACGACGTTTGACCCACCGAATTATTCGGTTCAAGGCTCTTTATACACTGGCGGTATATCTGACGAGAGTTTCGATATGAAGGTGCTTATTAATGTGCTCGACAATATTCCCTTAATGTTCATGACCGGACTCCTCAGTTGTTTCTATGCCGGTGCCCATGCCTCTGCGTGGTCTTCGCATTTTCCGACCTACATCGAAAGATGGATTTGGCGAGGGGCTTGCATATGTATTGCCTCTGTGGTACCTTTCCTCTGTACTTTATTTTTCATTTGTGGCAAAGTGAGTCGCAGGTTCGACAGGTTGGATCGCAGGTTCGACAGGTTACACAAACTAAATGTGGCGGTGTTTTCCTTTTTAGCCGGAATGACGACCATTTCGTACTTACTTGCGCGGCTGTTCATTCCTGTAGAGGCTTTCATATCAATACGAAGTCTTCCTGTTGGTGCATTTGAGACTGTGGAATGGGTGGAGTATTGGCCGCATGTTTGAAAGTGTAGGATATGAACATTCATCGCTTGTGCTTAAGGCTTTTATTTCATTTTTTACAATTGCGAGTTTGTAGCTTTGATTGATGTCGTTTGTGCTTGTCGGATAGATTTGCGTTCGCTGTGGTGACAATGTTACAGTCGGTGCTCTACAGTTTTCTTGTCTTGTCAGGTGCAGTGTTCCTAAGTAGCCATACCTTGCCGGCTTGCATGAAGCTGCGCAGGCAGGCCTGCAAAATCGACACTCATGAATATAATGCCGTCCTATTTGAGGTCGTGGAGGAGATTGTTAAAGTGGACAAATCATGTCTTTAGTTCTAGCTGGATACAAACTGGTGCGTTTATTCTGCACTCCAGAGTCCCGGTGAGTAATATTCCTCTCCAATATTCATAGCGTGCAGCGTGTAGAGTGCATCACGGCCAAGCTATCTTCGTGACAGAACACATCATTCGGATGAATATCTGGGAATCCCGTATTGAAATGCCTAACGAATATCTAAGGATCCATTCTTTCCTCTTGTTCAAAGAACCCAAAGGTTCGTAACTGCTCTTTTACACTTCACACTTTGCTCTTCACTTTCCCTACGCATCTTGGATTTAAATACAGCTTCATCAGTGTCGAAAACCAAACACTTGAGACTTGGACAAGCGACATCTCACCTTCGATCTATACACAACTTAGTATGCCCGTAGATCCTATCGGCCTTACTCTCGGCCTCGCTGGCCTCTCCGGCCTCTTTACCGCCAGCCTCGAAGTCCTTGATCACATATATGCCGCAAAATCCTACGGCTCGGACTACCACCTCTTCGTGACCAAGGTCGAAACCGAGCGCCTTCGACTGCTCCGATGGGGTCAGGCAGTGGGCCTGGCAGACGGTGGAACACCGCATGAAATCCTACAGGATCCGGCGGTGCAACTGGGAGTTTATGAACTTTTGAATTGGGCGATCTGCTTTTTTGAGGATTCGGAGAAGGTGAAGAAGCAGCATAGTGCACGCAATGTTGAGCGGCCGGCTCGGGGATTAACTGGCATCTCGTTTCTGTCAGGACTCATTGGCTCTCTTCAGAGGTTGAGTGGTAGCCGGGAGACGTCAGTAGCGGTTGCGACGGCAGTCGATCATCCACGAGAAAGGGCAGGAAGGCGGCAGAATGAGGCATCGACGTTGAGAAAGGTGAAATGGGCATTCTCTGGAAAAGCAAAGTCGAACAAGCTGCTGCAAGAACTTGCTTGGTTCGTAGATAGGCTTCATGCACTCGTTCCGATCCCCGGGCCGCAACTACTCCAACAACTACCTCTAGCCATGTCTCCGCCTCGAGTTGAAAATTTTCAGATTTCCGGGGTATTACAGCTTCCGGCGCCAGCCGGGGGCGATATATATTTGACAAGCTCGTCTGGGAGGAATCGCATGGAGCGGCGTAGATTAGAGTCGAGTATCCGACGGAGGCGAATGAAACATGCCCGCCGCACCGCCGTGGGGGCCGTTGCTCGCGTGGAGAGAAAAATCAGGGCGAATGAGAGGTAACTGCCGACATGTCGCAAAATTTAATGACTCGTAATGCTAATATAATGTGTGACAGGAAAAAGTTAAAGCGCCAAGCAGTCTATTTCTGGTTGCATGCAGGGCTTGGTGGTGCATCCGGCTCATTGGTTTTTTTTTTTTGAACAAGACGTCTCGCTTAAGCACTGTTGTGTCAATTTTTACGGCGACACTCTGCAGAAGCACAGTGGGGTCGATCTCGTTAAGCGAGGTACGCTACCCCAACTTTCGAACATGAGGGATTGCGGCTCTGCGGATTGTTACTTGTTTCTCTCGCTTCGTTCTTGATCACTACAAAAATACATGGAATGAATGTTCTGTCTATTGACTTCACTCTTGACATCCGTGATTAGAATTTAATGCTGTATTATATACCGTTATCCAGACATTTTCAATGCGAAAAATCTTTATACAAGGACGATGATAATTGATAGCTGTGCTGTGAAAGGTGTGGCTCTTCATCGGCCAAGTTCAAAATACCCCTATATATGTTCCAAAGCCTAGCAGTATATATGTAGAACTCAGCATAGAGGAGATTGTGTTATGTTCAACGTACTAGACATACCGTATATACGAGGCGGAAATTACCCGCCGGATTTCATTGGCCAAGGGGATCTTGAAGGTTAAGTGCTCATTAAGGTTCACTTGACCTATGTACATTGTACGCATGATTGAAGCTAAGTGCAACCAGCCTTGGGCGAAGCCAGTATATTGTAGGGAGAGTGATAAGTGGAGTCAAGAAAATATAATTATTACTACAATGACACGTCCGGTGTTCGTCTATCATGACTTAATTAATTCCCACTGAAGTTTTGTCTCTTTCGTCACACAGTTTCAATTAATCAGATGTGCTCTATCGGCTCTCTGTGGTACAAGTGACTGAGTGACAGGAGATCAGGAGAGGCAGTGTAGTTCAACCACTCAGCGGCACGGGGGCCAGGAGTTCCCTAGAGATTTAGGGGCAGAACTGGAGTGCACTTGAAAGTGCGTTACGATAATGCACTTGTGCACACTTAAAGGTGAACTTAGAAGTGGAGCTAGAGCGACCTTGGAGACAGTGCTCGAGCGCACTTGGAGATGTACGTGGGCTGGCCGGGAATCATCATATTTAGAAAGGCCTCTTATGTATCACGCCATTATAAGTCAACTACCGTCTCCATCTATGGCTCCCTCTTGGAATGTTTCTCATGGTTTGCGTGTCGATACTTGATCACGATTCATGACTGGACCCGAATCGCGTCTGCAACGAATCGTGTTGGTATAGGCCTCACTCAGTCACATGTCAAAATGTCTAATTGCTCCTGCGGAGGTCAGTGCACCCGGCGATAGGCGACGTTAGAAACGGCAAGTGCACCTAGACAAAGAGGATAGGTAAACGCAAGTACACTTTGGGCCCTCAGAACCGAAACACACTTACAAATACACCCAAGTAGCAATCTGGAGCAAGGAAGTGAAGTGTACCGAGGAGTCGACCAAAGTCAGGTGCACTTCAACCCAATGATTCCACCAGTCCAGCAATTGACCAGTCCAGACTGGAACCATCCAGTTTAGTCCAGGTCCAGTCCAAGAAATTTTTGGACCGGGATCGGACTAATCCCCAATTTTTCGGGACCTGGACTGAACTGGCCTGGACTGCTTTGGACCAGTCCAGCAGTGTCCAGGTTTAGGGTATTTTTTCACTGTATCGGTCTTTTAATGGGGGAAATATATCTCGATGGCAACAAATATACAGACAGAACTGTCATAATATGACCCAGAGTGGGTATCCAGAGGTGTGCGGTGATAAATGTGAGGATGAGTCATGTTTTCAGTGGTACTTGACTAAGAAACAATGTCGAAATTGCAAGCGTGTGCGGACTGGTCCAGACCAAGCCCGTCCAGTCCCAGACTGCCAGTCTTGGGCTCGGTCCAGTCCGACCTCACGGTTGGACCGGACCGTACTGAGCCCCAGTGTTCCTAAGCGGCCAGGCCGGCCCGGCTTTGCATAGGCCGGGCCGGGCCGCCCTTAGCGGCGGCTTTTAAATGAGGGCCGGGCCTGCAGGCTGTTTCTTGGCGGCCGGGCGGCCGATCTGCAGGCTTTTTTTGCCAACGTATAAGTTCAATCGAACAAGCATAAATATATTTTGTTTAAATGACACCCATTGCTGCTGCCTAAAGTCTTAAACTCAGAAAGCCACCAAAGTAAACTCAGCCATCGTCCATCATAAGTTCCCGGCCTGCAGGCTTTTCCTTGGCGGCCGGCCGGGCCGCTTAGGAACACTGCTGAGCCCTACCCCAGACCGGGTCCGTCCGGACTGGTGGAATCATTGCTTCAACCTGGGTAGAGGAGGAGCGCACTACACTTACAATCTTACCTAAATACGCACCTAGCCTAGCAGAATCGTTCTTTGCCTCTTTCGTCGCCTTGCTGCTAATTATGTGTCGCTTCGCATGGAATATCTTTGCTGCCTCGAGCTATGTGGGTGTACGAAACCTATCAGTTGAGATACGGTGGTGAATCAAGAACTTTAGCACATCGATCTTTTTGTGACTGGTGGTTTTGCGATCTCTTAATTGCATGGATTTCAGTCAATGGCTGCCGCTCTATACCTAATCAGCTTTAGTTTTGGATCCCCGATCCCTGCTTGGCTTTAGACCTGTTGCCTATAACATTGTTCACAGAGTTAATATCGCTAGGAGTCACTTCCTTTAATACACGGCCCATTTTGTGGAGTAGAAAACTAATGCATGCCTAGTGGAGTTGCGAATGTAGAGTATTAGCTCTACATACCATTAAAAAAAAAGCGTGTTTTTGAGAGCGTTCAACGTCCGTTGTTTGAGTAGTACACAGGGTTCTCAGCCGTCCGCCCTGTCCGGAACATGCCCGATCATGGACTACGATTTTCCGGGTTCAGAATCCAAGCCCGCTTTAACCCTAGGGCATAGAGTTTCAGAACTACACCCCTACAGGACCTTATAGTATTTACAAACCAACCCTCAAGCTGAATGGTCTCGGAGGGGTGGGAAAAACAATCCATCTATGTTAACCCGACAATGCGAAGCACATCAACAGTGGGGGAAAAGCGGAACGACAGTGTAGGGACTGCTGACCGGATCAGAAGCTGCCGATTATCCCCTCCTGGACAGCCCGGATTCCCGCTACTCACCTGGAATGATATAAACCCAAGCGCCAGTAACATCCGCCAGGACCCTTTAGTCGCCCGAAAAGCCCTAAGGATTTCAACCTTGGCCCGGAACGCCCTAGGCCACACAAAAGGACCACCCGCCCTGGACGGTGGTGCTGGGCCCGGAAAGACGCCAGTCCGGACGGACGGTTGAAACCCCTGGTGAAAAGTCAAATGATAGTTCTAAATACTGTGAATGGTCTCAAAACGCTTCCATAATAGTCCAAAATGGTAAATAACAGTCCCATGACCAAACTATTTTATCAGTCTCAAAAACTTTCTAGTGGTGTTCCTTGGCGGAGATACATGTACATATGCAGTTAAAATATCCAATCAGAACCCAGCTTGGCACGACTGCTGGTATGTTCACCTCCCCTTCTCGAACTGGAGCTTTGCTACCGCGTCACTAACGGCCATGAATTTTTGGATAGACTTCGCAGTATTCATCGTCCTTTATATGAAGAGTTTGGTAACCCTAACTCCTCTTACCTCCTTCCCACCCCAAAACTTCATGGCATTTTTTACGGCAAGTACAGTTTTTTTGTTTTAATCATACGGCATACGACCGCAAGCAGTCGTATCCTTTATTGCTTAACACACTAATTATCCCTCCCCAATATATCCCCGCACTTTCTTTCAACATCTCTAGAAGTACTTCACACCTTATCATTCTCCCGAATCTCCCGAAACAATACAGAAAACCCGACGGCTCCTCCGCCAGAAAATAAATGAAAATTAATTAATTAATCCCCCACATCCAAGTTATCGTCATCCATACGTGCGCAAATCAGCGCCCTCGTCACAACCGCAGGGTTTCATATGTTGTAATCGCAGTGGAATACCCAACCGTCCCCAAGCAGAGGCAACGATCTTTCGATGGTCCGGGCCTGAATTATCTCCCTTGCGTGAGGTCGACTTTATCAAAGAGTTACGGGGCTTCTGTAGAGGTATAGTAGGTGGATATGTATGTGCCGAGGTCGCAAACTAAGGGCGGTTTAAAGGGTGTAACTTGTACTGGTAGTTGCTGTGCCCGAGAAGCGGGTCTGATCCATACAGTTAGTACAGTAATGTCAAGCAAATGGCTACATTTACCAGCATAAGCCACACCAAGTCATGCAAGTGCGTAGGCAATGTAGAAACTATTTACATGGATTAAAGGCTAATCAAGCACTAACCGCCTACATGCGCATCTATCCAAAACCAGGAGTATGGCATTTGCGGTGCCAGGGAGAATACTCCTCAGTACGGCCGAGACTGGTTGCTTCAGGACAAGGCATGAAAACCTGAGCAGTTTCTCTAACAATCCGCCCCTTAGCCATTGCCTGGTTTTGTTGCGATATGGGGAGAACAGTGTATAGACCAAAAGAGAACGAGAAGAACTCAAGTTACATACAAGAGAATTATGTGCCCAGTGCCTCACCGGGTGCATTACCATCAGCCCTGCTTATATGCAACAGTTTTCATGGTGCAATATTGCGACAAAATCAGCGTTTTCACTACGATGTTGAGTCGATGCCTAAATCAACCCTGTAGCTTTTAGATTGAGTAGATCTTTAACGCGCGCGGTAATCCGATTCGGGGTGTCCAGAATCCAGAGTAATAATGTTCGCAAGAGAAAACGAGAAGGTTGCACTGCAGTAGACAAGCTTCTACCTTGCATTTCACCACAAGTGCTGTGTTCTAAATGGATAGATTTCTTAGTTTGCGGAGATGAGCAACCAGTAACAACTAATTTGCAGCCAATCACCTATTAAACATGCTAACACCTGCATTGGCAGCTGCAGTTTTATTCGGCGTGCTGTCTCAAATTGTAGTTGATAAATGATTCCACACAAGAGAACTGTTGCAGTTAATTAACATACGCGTCAGAGAATTTAGGCAACTTTTCGTTTGATGTTGCACATCCAACGCCAGCAGATTTCACGGAAGATATATTATGGTGCAGCCTGACCACTTTCTACCATTATTCCTTTGCTAACTGACCAACCAAAAGTTCAACTAGTATGTACACAAACCCTATACCCTAAATTGCTCCTGACCTCTGTATGCGAACCTAAGAACCGATAGTCTCCCGCCACGATCCCGAATGATGCTGCTGTTGAGCGACCTCACCTACTTGGCTTCCGGGTTCACTGGAGTAACACCAGTACCCCTCACCCAACCTAATGGCCCATCCGAGCCATCCTACGTCGCCCATTCCGGCCGCCGCGACACTATTGACATCCTTCTATCCTCCGATATCACCCTTACGTTGTGTGTCTATACAAGTATTCATTTAAATATCACCCCTCCGAAGAAGTACTACGGCATTCGGAATGTCTTGATCTACACATTTTACTGGGTCCTCGTTGACATGTTCGCTCCCGAGTTTGTTTTGTATGCCGCATACCTCCAATGGAGAAACGCCCGAGAGCTTTACAAAATGCTGAAGACACTGGGCGGCAAACCTGAACTGCTTAGGACGGTAGTGCAGGAAACTGTAGCGTTGGTCGCTACAGCGACGAGCTGGATCGTTAGTATCTTACGAAGAGCTCCGTCTAATTCACTAGGTATGCGAACGGAGCTCGAACAACCAGAAAGCAGTCAGTCGGAATCAAAGCGTTCAGAATCTGTGCAACAGGAATTGGTGGGGTCAGATTCAGCAACGATAGGCTCGGGACAGAGTGTCCCGATATTGTCTGATAACGCGGAACGGTGGAAATCGGATTGGGCAGAATTGGTGCCGGCAGTCTTGGAACATCCCGACCCGGAGCAATGAACAATACAAGGGCTGGGCTCGACAAAACGAAACACTGCGTCTCCTGATTCAACACCGTCACCCGACGTGCAAGCAGATGAAAGATGGTGCAAAATTTCAATGGTTTCCGCATTTTACATTGTGATGCGAGGATTCGCGTTCGACGTTCGCGATTTGTCAGACAGCCACAATTACGCTGCGCTCACTCCTAAGGATTCATCAAGTTTGCTGATGAAGGACTCATATCTCCGGATATACTGAAGGATGATGACATTGCGGATCGAAGCAAAGCTGATTCGCTTGGGAAGTTACTGGTCTGTGTCCAAGCGTTGTGGATGGTCGTCAACTGCATTCCTCGCAAGACTAGCGGGAAACCGATTTCCCTCATAGAACTGAATGTAATTGTCCATGTTGTGGTGGCCGTTGTCGTCTATGGTCTATGGTGGCACAAACCTCTAGTAGTAGTTCACCCTACCCTCCTACCCCGACAACATGCATCTCTTACCGGACAGCCTTCCGTGTCAAATCCAGAAGACCTAAAAGTGCCCGAAGTGGAATTGCTGGCCTTTCTTTTACGATCCCATCGACCTGCTTTCGGGAAACTAGTGAAGCGCGAATGGAAAGAAGGCCAAGTACTGCTCGAACCATATCCGGCCGATGGTAACCACAAAGAATTCAAAGTTAAATTTAAGCCATATATCCCCGACCCACAAAGATTCGAATTCCAAGCGTACCCCACTGTTTCAAGGTGGAGATGCGCAAGAAGCATCGCCAAGCTTAAAATAAACACTCCCAATCTAATACTCCTCCCTAGTCAGCAGCTTGTACTGAAAGAGCCCAGATATGCGTTCACAAACCCCCGCAACCACATACTAGCTTTTTCATTTCTTTAGATGAACTTCATTGGTTAAATATGGAATATGCATACAGACGAAAGCACGAAAACAGGTAAAACGCAGCTGGATAGCCTGATAGCCAGGCTCTCACGCGGTGTCACAACGTTTGACCCAGCCAATTATTCGGTTCAGGGCTCAGTATAAGATGGTGATCTCGATATCCTTACCGAGAACTCGATTTCAATTTGATGAGCAATATTGCCCTGATGTTCATGACCGGACTACTCAGTTATTTCTATGCCGCCTCACATGCGTCTGAGTGGTCTTCGCATTTTCCGAGCTATATTGAAAGATGGATCTGGCGGGGGTCTTGCATACGTATTGCCGCCGGAGTGCCCTTTATCGGTGGTTTATGGGTTTGGGTCAAGGTATTTAAGAAAGGTCTCAACCGGCCGGAGGGGTTATGGCATCACCGTGTGGACACGTTACTGAAGTCTCTGTTTATGGGCATCTTTTATTTTCTCTTAGGACTGGCCGTTATATCGTATATACTCGCACGACTCTTCATCCCCGTGGAGGCTTTTATATCAATGCGAAGTCTTCCTGTCAGTGCCTTCGAGGCCGTGGACGGGGTGGAATATTGGCCGCACGTTTGATGGCGTGGTATACGTGCTTTATTTGTTCTGCTTGGAGTATTTTATTATTTTTCCGGTTGCAAGTTTATGGCTTTGATGGGCGTCGTTTGTGTTTGGATAGGGTAGCGGTAATGACGGTGTCAGCTGTATAGTTTTCTTCCTTATGTCAGGTTTCATCACTCAGGAACATAATGCCCTCTCATTTAGGGCCGTGAAGACGATTGTTGAGATGGATATCTCATGTTTATAGTTCCCGTAGGATACATGTTTATTCGCCAAATCTAGTCCCGGTGAATGACCCTCCAATCGAATACTCGCAGCGTGCAAGTCATGTATGTTTCCCAACGCAAGGGAATCATCTTAGATGAATATCTATTAACCGCACCGTACCTAAATGCGCAACGAATATGTATGAATCCATTCTTTCTTATCTACTCACATGCTGATGCTAATTGTATTAATTTTGTATTTTAACCAGGGAATCTTCAGCTTCAGCTTCATCCAAGGCACGACATCGGTGTGCGACCATATGCGGAGACAATAACCATGACAGTAGAAATAAAGATATTAATCACTCACCCCGAGCCAAGCCGTATCCTATTGCATGTCGTGGAGATCCGTGGAATGCCCGATAAGCAGGCATCTCAGTGGTCCGTCCCGTCCGGGCAACTCTTTGCCCAAGACTGGACTGTGATTTTCGGGGCAGAGAATTCCGGAACATTTTAGACACACAAATGGTTCTTGGACTAAATACCTACATAGCTCTGTAGCCTCTATGATGTCAAGACGTACAAAACCAACTATGGGAAGCGATGGAAATCATGCTATTTTGTTCTATTATTCGTACTCAGGCCCTCCACGGGCATTGTAGTACACATAACCGCTCGCTTTAAGGTTCACTACCACTAGTTAAACTGTATCACGACTCCCCCGCAGCCATATTAGGCCCAAATTTAGCATAAAAATTGCCACCACTTACTCCCGGTAGCCACCAGTCCCCATAGGTACCTGTATGGGGCCTTAGGGTAGACGATACCAGCCTCTGAAGGATCAGTCCACCGAAAATAAGACCGGGACAGGACAGCGATGTCGGCCCCGAAAGACTGTAATCGCCCTGGACCTTTGAGACTCCTGCCGGTGAGGCTAGAATCAATTATTACCACTGTGCCCAAGTGCTGGATGCCTACTCCGCATGGTTCCTATACGACACACACACCGTCCCACTGCGCGATCAAAGGCCATTTGCGTTGGATATGAATCCCAGTGGTGAAGACCACGGCTTTTCACACAAGATCACTCATCCATCGGCCGATATCCGTTGTTGAATCAGTGGCGAAAGTGGCAAAGGATATCATCCGCTTACCCGAAAATATACCCGAAGATGCACTGTATATATCTCGAGTCATCGTCCTTCTCTCTTCTTTCTCTACCATCGAATTCACGCACACGGTGGGTGTGTGAATACGTCCGTCGCTCAAGCAATACAAGTTCGCCTTAACCTTCCACTTACATATCTCCCCTCATGCTGTCATCATTCTCTTACACCCATAATCTGGCATTCAAATCCTTCCGCATGTTCTGGCAAGTCCATCAAAGCGGGGGGTGAAACTCGTTCGCGATAAATCTTGCGCTGGAGAATGTATGTACACGTAGCCGAGTGACAGCTCCTGACCTGACGCTTACCGTATAATCATTGCTGTCTGAATATCATCGACATCCCCCAAACAACGATAGCCTACAGCCGAGTATCTCTATCTCGTCACTAGAGCCTTGTCGTCGTCCATCGCCCATCGCTGCGTGGTGTTCGAAACTATCTAACTCGAGTCGACGAAGCTATCATCACCGATTTTTGAATTTTTTTGGCTGAGTGGAGAGTATTTCTTGGAAAGTACAATAATGTTCTAGCGGCGGATGATAGTGGAGGTGGGGGGGCTAGCCGCTAGCGCTCGATGAGTCGGAACGATAGCGTGGGGAAGAAAGGTGTTGGGGGCGGGGGTGAGACACGGCAGGGGCGCAGAAAACTCAGGATTCGGATTCCGGCGGAAGGGTTCAGTGTCACAAGGCAGATAGCCAACATATCGAGACGTAATTCAAACAAAACCAGCAGCTGAACATAGCCAACACGGGATGTCGGATATAAACGGTTCCAGATGTAGCATAGTGCGCTAATATTCTGGAGTAGAGGTCAGTGATAGACGACATGTGCAAATGGGCCAGTGCACGTGGCACCCTTCAGAACCTGAGAGCCGCCTAGGTGGCGATCAAGGCAGGGATGTCAAGTGTACAAAAACTTTCGCCTACAACCCTACATAAGTGAGCAAGGACGTGCGAGGTGGAGTTGGCCTTTCGCAAATTTAAAAAGGCGTTTACCGATGCATCTATTCTCCCGTACCTCAACCGGAAACGCGGATCACCCTACATGCAAATGCAAAACAACCTGCCATCAACTGCGGCACACTTGGCAAGGCTTCAACAATGGTTAGAGCCCATACCGAGGCTCCTACTCACTAAGAATAACCTGTCAAGCAAACTACCGAATCTACCGAATGGTCAACTCACAGAAGTTTATCGAATGGCCTAACAAGCGATGAACACAGAGAGACCTACCAAGTGGCCAAGGTCGCGAAGGTCTCACAAGACACAATTGGATCGTAGAAAGCACCCGATGGCTACCGATGGTCAATAATGTGAACATGGTGAGTGTGCCTATACCAACGCCTGCGTGTGTACTCATAGCAAGTGGGAACGCAACACCTGGAGATGAAGCATGCCGGCCTCCCTTGATGTTCATAGCCGGGCCCCTCAGTTTTTTCTATGCCAGTGCCCATACATCTGCGTGAATTTCACATTTTCCGAGCTATATTGAAAGATGGATTTGGCGAGGCGCTTGTATATGTATTGCCTTAGGAGCAGGCATCCCAAAAGTTCACCCCGAGCGGGCGGAGAGTTTTGGACACAGGGACGATTAGGCCCCATGTAAGCCGAGTGATGGTCTGGTGAAGCGAGTGATACAGCTCTGACTGAGCTTTCCTCAGATTTATGTTCATGCACACCTGTTACAAGGTTCCTATACCCAGAATTGGGACGCGAGAATTGTATGCTATTTAATTCGTCAAGAAATGGGATATTATCGATCTAAAAAACCCCGAGGTAGGTAGCGGCAATCTCCATCAGGGCCACCAGATCCCCGCTCAGGGCCATAGGTGTCTCTACACATTCCTCACCCTAGATGACGATAGCTGGCCCTGAGAGACTGGCGACCCGTACTTTTAGGAAGCCTGCACAAGGGTCCCTTTTGTCTGTTTTTGTATTTTCTCTGACAGCACTTCGGTTTTGTCTAAGATGCTTATGGAGTCTTGCGGTAGTTGGTGCTCCGTGATTTGCTGTCCGATTAAAGATCGTGCTTGATATCTTTCTCGGACTAGCTACTATTCTACACATACTAGTGCGACTCTTCATCCCGGTAGAGGCTTAATATCAATACGAAGCCTTTCTGTCCGGGCCTTCGACACCGTATAATTTAGAGTATTGGCAGCATGTTTGAGAGTATGGGTTATGCACTTCATTTGTATTGCTTAGGGTGTTTGCGTAATCTTTTCCGGTTACGAGGTTCTTTCTGGTTTTGATGGGCGTCGTTTGTGCTAGTTGGATGGTTGGCGGTAATGGTGGTGTTATAGTCGATGCTGTGCCATTTTCGTTTATGCCCGGATTGACTACTCCTCAACATAATGCTGCCACATGTGAGGCCGAATTGGAAGTTGCTAGGGTAAGTATCTCATGTATTTAGTCCTAGCAGGATACAAGTTGATGCGTCTAATCTACAGTCCTAGCGAATGATCTTCATCTCGGATACCGGCAGCATACAGCTTGTATCATGGCCAAGCTAGCCTCCGACCGAAGGGAATCCTCTAGATAAATATGTAGCAATCCCGCATGGAAATGCATAACGGATATCTAAGAATCCATTCTTTGCTACCTGCGTAGACGATGCCCGTAGGTACAATGATCCCCATCCCTCCAGTAAATCGCCAGCTTCAGCTGAGCCAGCATGGCATGCGGTCTGGAGACGCCCAATAGAGCCATTGCGGAGAGTACAATCATGATTGGGACCACCTGACCGTATACGGTATCCCCGAATGAGCTACACCGGAATTTCAACCCACGGCCAGATGGCAAAACTATAAAAGAACCGTAAATGGCAAACAGACGTAAACCGCTCAACCCCGAGCCCAAGCCATACACTGGTACTGCTATGGAAATCTATGGAAATGCTAATCTCAATTGTTTTCGCTGCGCCCAGATACTCCGGATCGCTTTCATATGATATGCAAACAGTCCCGTATCATCAGTAAAGGCCATTCGCGTGATAGATGAATCCCTATAATGAAGACTACAGTCTTTCACACCAAAAACCTCCCACCCGTCGATCTACACTCCTGATTTCCGCGACTCCTCGCAATCCTAAATCACCTTAACCTTCTACCCACAGATTTCCTCTCACGCCCATGATCTCACTTTCGAATTATTCCGCATATTCTGGCCTTCCAGCCGGGGGTGGAACTCGTCCGCCATAAACCCTGCGCGTTGGAGTAAGCACACATGACCGAGTGACACCTCCTGATCTAACCACCTAAGCGCCTATTCCCCGTTCAACAACATCTGCATCGCATCCGTACCCCCAAATAACGTTAGTCCACAAAGAGAATTTCTGCCACGTCGCTCTAGGGCCCACCAACTGACTGCGCCTCCCTAGAGCCTCGTTGTCGTCCACCGCCCATCGCCCCGTGGTGAACGAAGCCGTCTAGCACAAGTCGAGGGAGGGAGCGATCATCACAGATTTTCGAAGTTCTGCAGTTGAGTTGAGGGTTTTGCTTGGTAAGTAAGATGGCGTTCCAGCGGCGGAAAAGCGTGGGGCTGACAGAGTGGGGATAGCGATTAGCGACGAGTAGTGCATACGAGAGCGTTCGGAAGAAAAACAACGGCGACGAGCTCGAGACGAAGGAGGCTTCAAGACAGCGCAGCGAACACGGGAGTTTCGCTTTTCGGCGGAGGCTTCAACGAGCTACACTAACGACGACGGAGAGAGACTTCGAAGCGGTAGTCTGGCCTTGAGAGGGGGTTTGTTTGCAGAAGTATCGAAGCGACACGGAGAGATTGCAAGAGACAGAGGTCAAATCGACGCCATTACGACGGACTCCCGAAGCGACATATCGGTTGAGATACAACTTTATCACCGTCTAAATCTTAACAACATCAGATCTCGGGAAAGGAACACCTCGCCCTCAACTCAGCATGCCCGTAGATCCCATCGGCCTCGCATTCGGCCTCGCCGGCCTCTATACCACAAGCCTCGAGGTTCTAGACCGCATATCCACCGCAAAATCCTACGGCGAAGACTACGATCTCTTTGTCACCAAAGTCGAAATTGATCGGCTACGCCTCTTTCGTTGGGGCCAAGCGGTAGGACTTGCACTTGGTGGAATACCGCACGAAAATCTACAGGACCCAGCGGTGCAGCGGGCGGTTTGTGAACTTTTTAGACGGGCAATTTGTTTCTTTGAAGATTCGGAGGTGGTGAAGAAACGGCATGCAGTCGAAACGCTGTCTCGGGGATTCATCTCGTTTGTCCCGGAACGCATTGGCTCTTTGCGTATGTTAGGTGCTGATCGGGAGACGTCGCTGGTAGTTGCGACGGCTGTCGATCATCCGCGAGAAAGGGCGGGGAGGCTGCAGAAGGGTACATCAACTTTGAGAAAAGTGAAATGGGCTTTCTCTGGGAAAGCGAAGTCGGAGAAGTTAATGCAGGAACTTGCTTGGTTCGTGGATAGGCTTCACGCGCTCGTTCCCATCCCCGGACCACAACTACACCCACACCCACATCAAGCTACGAACCCGCCCCGAATCGCAGAGATTTCGGAAGTATTGCCGCTCGCGCCGCCCGCTGTAGGTATTATGCATTTGACAAGTTCGTCTGGGAGGAACCGTATGGAGCGGCGTAGATTAGAGTCGAGTATCTGACGCACAAGAATGAAACATGCCCGCCACGCTGCAGTGGGGGCCGTTGCTGATGCAGAGCGCAAAATCAGGGCCAATGAAAGGTATAGCCAGGAAATCCCAGGCATCGGACATATCCGGTATACTGACGTGGCACAGAAAACGATTGGAACGCCAAGCAGTCTACTTTTGGTGGTGTGCCAAGCTTGGGGGCGCAAGCGGCTCATTGGTTTTTTTTTTCTCACCCGACAAAGTATGACATCAGTAGGAAGCACTTTTCCAAGACCCAGGTTTAGCGATGTATGATGATGTCACTACCCGCACTTTGGGACACTGCGGCTCTGTTGGATCCTGTTTCTCTTGTTTTTTTCTATAGAGACTGGAGTTGGCTCATAGCACAAACTCTCTAAATCTTCTGTTTATTTATATTGCTTTCGACATCGGTGATTATACTTTAATGCTGTATTATGCCCTTGATTTCTTTACGCGAATTGTCTCCATACGACGAGAATTAGAACCTTGTGATGTGAGATGTGGCTCTTCATGCCCGTGTATACAAAATATTACCAAAGGCCAAGTTTAAAGCCTCTTATTCACACTGCCTAACCTTTGCGGGAGATATGGGTAATGCCGCATAGCGGGGACAGCCATACCCGCCGTACTGGACGTAGCATAACTTACCCGCCGGTGTTTCGTCGGCCGTTGTACATAAATACAGAGAAGCACGCCTTAAAGAGCACTTAAGAAATGTACACATTGCACCTGAGGTTTAATTAAATACAATTACGTGCGAAGAGGAGAAAGTGAAATTTGAGTGATAAGTGGAACCGAGGAAATGCAATTATTGCGACTATGGCACATCTAGTATTCGTCTATCATAGTTTAACCAATTCCCATCCATTTCATGGTTCTTTCATAACGCACTTTCCGTTCATTCTTCGGGTGTGCTCAAGATCCCTTTGGGAGTATGTGGAGTAAGTTCCACAAAAACGTAGTCCAGCCACTCAGCGGTCGACACGCATCTCAGAGCCTTGTCGTCGCAAATCTTCCCTTCCCGCAACACCGGTCAAGAGCCATCATCACCAGCTGTATAGGAAAGTCCTGATCCGACACACAACGAGCTAGGGGAAGACGGAGTGTTCGAGACAAGCTTCATCCGAACATTCAGAAAAAACTCTATAGAAGAGACCTGAGGGAGGCAGCAGAAAGCTGGAGCCTGCTTGTTTCAAATCCTATCAGCCACCATAACCAACGGCGAAGTTCTAGGTGTCCAACAGCACGACAAGTTACGCGTAGGGGTCGATAGAGAAGCAGAACAGTGGCGAATTCATCGGCGGAGGTATAGGCAGTGCCGACAGCGGGGAGACAGCAAACAAATCCGAACTACGAGCAAGAGAACCATAGAGAAGAGAGTAGCTACACACCCTCCTCACCAGTTACCCTCACTAGCTATTACCTTACAACCGTAAGCACTCTCCTCCTCCTCCACTCTAAATCGTATACTAATCCACCTCTAGCTCCCCACCATGGAACCCATAAGCCTAGCCCTCGGCCTCACCACCCTCTTCTCCTTCACCGTCGCCGCCGTTGGCCGCTTAGCCACCGCTAAATCTTACGGCAAAGACTACCACTTATTCGTAACCAAAGTTGAAACCGAGCGCCTCCGTCTTTACCTGTGGGGTCAAGCGGTTGGACTTACTGGCGGGGAGGAATTACGGGTAGACCCGGCGGTAAGACACGGAGTGAGGGAGCTGCTGGCTTGGGCGGTGGTTTTCTTCGAAGATGCAGAGGATGTAGGGAAAAAGCATGGCGTTGGAAAGCCAATCCGTGGGCTCATCGCGTTCTTGCCGGGACGAAACAGTTTGAATTCCCTCAGTACTACAACCCGACAGACGGTAATAACGGCGTTTGAGCATCCACGTGAAAGGGGTGAGAGGCTACAAAAACAAGCGTCCACGTTGAGTAAGGTGAACTGGGCTTTCTCTGGAAAATCTAAGGCGGAGAGGTTGGTGCTGGAACTTCGGTGGTTTGTGGACACACTTTACGCACTTATTCCGATCTCTGGAACCCTGATGTATCGACCGACGAACTCACCACGGGGAGGGGTTGAGGAGATCCCTCAGCAACGTACCACAAATACCGATGCGGGCGGCATTTTGCGTTTAGGGAGCTCAACTGCATCTGAGGTGGTGCGAAATCGCATGGAGCGTCGTAGATTAGAGTCAAGTATTCGACGGTGGAGAATGAAGCATACTCGTAGAGCTGCGGCTGATGCTGCTGCTGAAACTGAACGTAAGATCAGGGCCAATGAGAGGTAACGCTCGCTTCGTCATAAAATTTATATCTGATGCTGATATTGATGTGACAGGAAAAAGTTGCAGCGCCAAGCAGTCTATTTTTGGTGGTGTGCCAAGCTTGGTGGAACGTCTGGCTCATTGGTTTTTTTTTTGAAGTTTGAAGCTCGGGTGGCAAACGTTGTACATGGATAAGCGAGCTCGCTTTTACGATAAGCGAGCGATCATGATGTCATTACCCATCGGTGGGGGCCGGTGGTTTTGCTATTTCTTACACTTGATCGTCAGTTTAGTTAGTTTGCGGAATACACCCTCCCGTTATTTTCTCTCTCGGCCCATTGTGATCAGCCTAAGCTCTAGAGTACAATTCCTTCACGTGTCCCGGTTAACGTAAGATGCCCGCCACACATGAGACTAAGCTTCATTAATCCAGAATGAATCCAAACTAGGTCGAAGTGCACATTAAAAATGCACAACATGCCTCCCGGTCTTATGACTGCCGACCAAAGGGAGTGAACGTTCCGTCACTGTTATTACGACTACGCACATCTAACGGTCGTTTACCATGATTGGTTGGTTCCCGCGAGGCACCTATAATGTACCTTCCACCGACTCTAGAGCTTCAAATCTATCACACGTATTTTTCCATCCTATATTCACTCTATTACAGTATGATAGTTGCCGCTCACCCCTCTCTCCGGATGTCCCGGAGATCCCCACCCTCTACCCTTACTCTCCTCTTTGAAACTCATGTGCGCAAAAGAAAGAATGGAAGGAAAGAGCGAAAATCAAAATCATTGTCATGGTCCCTGTCATATATCGGCACGCTAAGGCAACGGAGATGAACAAACGATGCCAGTGGCGGGCGTGAGGGATCAAGACCCGCGCAAAAAATATGGGTTATCGGGTACCGGGTTTCGGGGAAAGCTTAGTGCTACAAGGTCGATAGCTAACGGATCATAATGTGATTCAAACAATATCGTAACTGAATGTAAACCGTTACGGGACGTCTGACTTCAACGGTCCCAAATGTATCATAGAGCTCCGGTACTCTACTCGAGTAGAGAGGGTGGTGATGTCGGCGACAGGCAAAGTCAGAAACTGCAAGTGTATCTAGACAAAGAGAGCTTTGTTTGTTTTAATCATACTGCATTCACTCTATCTAGAGTATGCCAGAGCCCGCTTCCCCTTCCCTCTGGATGGCCGGCTAGATGGGGGAGATCCTCTTCCTCTACCCTTCTTCCCTTGTAACAAATGAAAGCAAAATGAATGACCACACACGAAAGAAAAAAACAAAGAGAAAAATTCTAAAGAAACTGTGCTTGGGAGCATGGGAACTTCCCCACCTCCGTGACAGCGAGGAAGCATCACCGCTTGATCGCACTTCTCCAAGGAAAACAGCTCTGATATCTACGCACGCCGACACCGTCCCGCCTCCAGTCGGCCTCTCGTCCAACTACCTTCCACAGTACCTACTGCTCCTTCTTCCACTCCCTGCAGTGGCGGAAGAGGTACTCCCGCGTCTTCTCACCCCACCAGCACTAATAATCATCTCAGAACCCGAATTGCTTGAGATACGCTGTTGTAGGTGCATGCCCGCATTTTAGTCGGTAGTATCTCGTAGCGAACGACTTTTTGTTCTTCATCGCAATTGGGCGCGGGCTTCCGGTTTTACCGGACCCGTCCCTTTATCCTTAGTATTTACTCCATTACTCCTCCTCCCATTCCACATTTGTTGCCGTCCTCGCTTCAGAGATCCTTCCCGCTCTGTTTGCCATTGAGATGTACGTGCGTTCCCGTACTGTGCTTTCCCGACCCCCACGGGCCTCCGTCCCGGGAGCCCAATGGCTTACCCGTAACTGGACTGCAACTTTCAGGGCTTGAAATCATGGCCCAGACGGACTAGTATATCCAAAGTTAATACCTACAGGTACCCCACAGTCTCCAGTAGGCGTCGGGAGAGGGAAGCTCCCACGTACGCCATGAAATGCTACGACCAAGCAGCTCTCCCAGCAGAATGCAAAGCATATTGTATCAATATTTGTTGACAACTCCGTGGTTGAATAACCATAACTATTCCGGTAAAGACTGCTTGAAGTTTGAATCAAATAGTTGGTCATTGGTACAGTCATTACGAAAAGTAGGTAGTTAGAGATAGGAAGGTTCATTCACAATCATTCGACTTCTGTTTCCGGTAATCGCCAAACTTCTTTACAGGTTTGGCAGTACAACCTACCACGTCTCCACATACTACTAATTCCCTCTCATATTTTTTCTGGGCTCTACCATTTTTCTATATCACCCATCATCACACAACACACGTTTTAACCAATCCGTATGTTAATGAAACTCGCGGCACTGAAAACACGTCCTAGAAACCTGTTACTTTGGTACGAAGATGTTGATTGTATTTAGTAAGGACAGAGCTCGTCATAGCTCCCGTGTACAGTACATATCCGGGTAAGAAGCTATAACCATCTGTAGAAAGCAGTCACACACAGAGTAGGTCAGGGTATCATCTGGTAGCGCCAAGCATCTTTTTTCTCGTCGGCTACTACCTGATGGGTGCGTCGATGGCGGTTAGGGCTAGTCATCCAATCAAATTTGACGGCTGGGCTCGAGACAAAGGGTATCCACATATATGCAACAAAACCTGCATCACACGTCACCGAGTGACACTTCCTGACCCTACCACCGCCCTATTCACTGTTCCACAACATCTGCGCCGCATGGACACCCCCAAATACGTTAGCAGCTTTGCTTTGTTATTCTAGGCCTCCAACTGACTGCGCCTCCATGGAGCCTCGTTGTCGTCCATCCTCCATCGCCCCTTAGTGATCGAACCCATCCAGCACAAGTCGAGGGAGCCATCATCACCAATTTCCATGTTTGCACAACTGAGGTGGGGTAAGTAAGATGATGTTCCAACACCAGGGAAGGGTGGGGCTGACGGAGCGGGTGATAGAAGTCAGCGACGAGTCAGTACATACGAGAGCGTTCGGAAGAACGATAACGGCGCGAGAAACGACGGGGCATTAAAACAACGCGGGCAAGACAAGCGAAGTGTCAGTTATCTGTGGGGGCTTCACCAACTCCACAAGGGGCGAGAGCTGGTGTGAAAGCAAGAGACTTTGAAGGGCTATCGATCGCCTGGGACGGGCTTTGTCGACAGAGGAACTACGCGACGATTCAGGCGAAAGAGACCGATAGGGCAGGAGCTGCATACAAGTCAAGACGCATATTCAGCGGCGGAAGCATCGAAGAGACACGAAGGTCTTGGAAGCGATTCTGGTAAGAAGACTCAAGGCAGAGTTTCTGGTGGTGAATACCGAGCTAATCAAGACTGAGGAGAAAGTTAGGGAGCAGTTCGGTGATGACGCACTAGTTGAGATACAACTTCATCAACGTCGGAATCCAAGCGAACGGGACTTAGGAGAACAATATCTCGCCGACTGTCTACGCACAACGTGCAACTTAGGATGCCTGTGGAGCCCATCGGCCTCGCTCTCGGCCTCGCCGGCCTCCCCGGTCTCTTTACTGCCAGCCTCGAAATTCTAGACCACATATCTGCCGCCAGATCTTACGGCAAAGACTACCACTTATTCGTAACCAAGGTCGAAACCGAGCGCCTCCGGCTCTTTCGCTGGGGCCAGGCTGTCGGACTTGCAGACGGTGGAATACCACATGAAATGTTACAGGATCTGGCAGTACAACGGGGAGTTTATGAACTTTTGCAATGGGCAATTTGTTTTTTTGAGGATTCAGAGGTGGTAAAAAGACGGCACAGTATCGAAAGGCCAACTCGGGGAATAACTAGCATCTCGTTCGTGCCGGGACGCGTGAGCTCTCTGCGTAAGTTGGGTGCTGACTGGGAGACCTCGGTGGTGGTTGCGGCGGCAGTCAATAATCCTCGGGAAAGGGCGGAGAAGTCACAGAAAGAGGCATCGACATTGACCAAAGTGAAGTGGGCTATCTCTGGAAAAGCGAAGTCAGAGAAGCTGCTGCAGGAACTTGCCTGGTTTGTGGATAGGCTTCAAGCGCTCGTTCCGATCCCCGGGCCACAGCAACCACTTCAAGCCACGGGCCTATCTCGAGTTAAAGAGATTTCCGAAGTATTACCACTCGCGCTGCCTGTTGTGAGTGGTATTGTGCATTTGATAAACTCGTCTGGGAGGAGCCGCATGGAACAGCGTAGATTAGAGTCCAGTATCCGACGCACGAGAATGAAACATGCCCGCCGCGCTGCAGTGGGGGCCGTTGCTGATGCAGAGCGCAAAATCAGGGCCAATGAAAGGTATAGCCAGGAAATCCCAGGCATCGGACATATCCGGTATACTGATATGTCACAGAAAACGATTGGAACGCCAAGCAGTCTACTTTTGGTGGTGTGCTAAGCTTGGGGGCGGAAGCGGCTCATTGGTTTTTTTTTTGAAGCTTTTAGAAGAGCGCAGTACTCACTTGAGTGATCGATGATGATGATGATGTCACGACACATCGGAATCTGCGAATCGTTTTTCTGTTTCTTATACGAGATTGTCGCTCTAGATAGTTTGCGGAATACACCGTCCCATTATGCTCTCTTTCGATCTATTGTAACCGGCCTAAGCCCTACCATTTCTGCATGCACTCGGTAGAAGGCGAATCGGAAATGTTTAATCACTGCTCCCATCGAAACATGTATGGATCGAAGCAAAAACATTCCCGATTTCGCCTTACCCGACATCCCGATTGCAATCTGACCGTCCGAATACCCGCCATATAAAGAGCGGTCGGATTATCCGCGGGGACAACAGTCATGACAATTCCTGTGGCTGCTTGAAAGTTTGATCGAGTTGATAGTGAATGGTATTATTCTAAGACTCGTCCCAGAAAGCCTACCACATGTGACCGAGTGACACACCCTGACCTCACCATCGCCGAAGCGCCAATTCCCCGTTCCACAACATCTCCACCGCATCGACACTCCCAAATGCGTTACTCTACGGCCGAATATCTCTGCCACGTCATTCTAGGCAACAACCTGACTGCGCCTCCCTAGAGCCTCGTCGACGTCCGTCGCCCATCGCCCCATGGAGATCGAAGCCAACCAGCACAAGTCGAGGGAGTCATCATCACCGATTGTCGCAGTTCCACTGTTGAGGTGAGTACCAATACCGTAAGACGATTTTTTCACCGAAGGAGAGAGGTGGGACTGACGGAGTAGGAGTAGGAGATACGAGTCAGCGACGAGTCGGTACTACGAGAGCGTTCGAAAGAAGATAACAGCGACGGGTGCGAAAAACAACGCGGATACTACGGCAGAGAGGGGAGGAGTTTTGGTGGTCACTGGAGGCATCACCCAAAGTACACTAAGAACTCGGGAGAGGAGGAACTTGGAGACTCAGTGTGAGATTACGGCAGTGGAATACATACACGACGAGTTCGGGAGAGAGCGATAAGGCCGGAGCTGCGTACAAGTCGATACACTAGTTAGCGGCGGAGGTATCGAAGCGATACGGAAGATCAGGAAGACAGACGGATAAGAAAGAGAACAAATCCAGGCTACATTGCGATACAACAGTGTAGAGGAGGGACTTCTGGAGCGTCACATCCGTTTAAACTCAGTTACATCACCCTCGGAACCCAAACCACATCTGGACATAGGAAAGCGGGAAAGCAATATACCATTCTTTTCACTTATCTACCCACGACATCTCGTGCGTTCCTCATACACATTATATTTTCTCCATCATGGAGCCCATCAGCTTCACAATCGGTGTCGCCGGCCTCTCCGGCCTCTTGACCGCCAGCCTCGAAGTTCTAGACCACATATACACCGCCAAATCCTACGGCGAAGACTACGACCTCTTCATCACCAAAATCGAAATCGAGCGGCTACGGCTCTTTCGCTGGGGCCAGGCTGTAGGGCTTGCAGATGGTGGAATACCGCATGAAAATCTACACGACCCAGCGGTGCAACGGGCAGTTTGTGAACTTTTTGGACGGGCAATTTGTTTCCTTGAAGATTCGGAGATGGTGAAGAAACGATATAGTGTCGAATGGCCGACTCGGGGATTCACTGGCATCCCGTTTATCCCAGGACGCGCTTGGTCTCTGCAGACATTGGGTGCTGATCGCGAGACCACGGTGGTTGCTGCGACGGCTGTCGATGATCCACGAGGAAGGGCGAGGAAGCTACAGAAAGGGGCATCGAAGTTGAGGAAAGTGAAATGGACTATCTCTGGAAAGCCGAAATCTGAAAAGCTATTACATGAGCTTGGATGGTTTGTCGACAGACTTCACACACTTGTTCCGATCCCCGGACCACAACCTGACCAGGAATCACATCAAGCTATGAACCCCCCTCGAGTTGAAGAGTTTCCCGGAATATTACAGCTCCCTTCGCCTGCCACTAGTGATATTGTACATTTGAGAAGCACGTCAGGGAGGAACCGTATGGAGCGGCGTAGATTAGAGTCGAGTATCCGACACACGAGAATGAAACATGCCCGCCGCGCTGCAGTGGGGACCGTTGCTGATGCAGAGCGCAAAATCAGGGCCAAAGAAAGGTAGTAGCCAGGAAATCCCAGACATCGGACAAATCCTGCATACTGACGTGTCACAGAAAACGATTGGAACGGCAAGCAGCCTACTTTTGGTGGTGTGCCAAGCTTGGGGGCGGAAGCGGCTCATTGGTTTTTTTTTTTTTACCCAAAGCTTTTGGAACCGAGACTCCCTCGGCCCGTTTTAAGCGACGTCGCTACCCCACCGTCGGAATAACGCGGCTCTGCAGATGATTTTCTTTTTCTGTTTCTTGCTTGAGCTTAGGACATTTGCTTTTTTGTCATCACTCTTGGCAACTAAATGCTATTTTCTTTCTCAACACATTATTGTGCTATTCTTTTCCTTAGTCGTTTGCCAGATTTACGCTCAAAGTTGATTCGGTGAAAACGTTGCCATGAATTTCTCAATACGAACATTCTATGACAAATACGACTTAGGATGGAAAGTTGAAGGATGTGACTATTCTCATAATGATCGCACTCGCAATGAGGCTTCGTTAGCTCGCTTGGTGACAACCTCTAACCCCGCATATACTTGAGGTCTAAATTTGCAATACGGAATTTTCACATGATCAATTTCGACGAGGACGCGTGGAGCTGAAATAAAATTACCTATGAACAGTATGACACCAACAGACGGCAGACACACCCGAAATATCGCGCTAAGTGGGGTACAAATTCTGCGTCAGCGTATGGAGAAAGCACAGTAGGGTTACCGTCTAGACATATACTGATACTGCCGCGGAAGTGCTAATGGGAAGTGCGTTAGGAGTCGGAACCGGCGGGTACGCTTAGGGAATTGCCAGGTACACTTAGGCAGATGAGAAGTACACCAAACGATGAGCGAAACTAGTATACAATGGCGAAAACGAAGAAGTTGGAGACGATAAGTGGGATCGACGACCGACGCTTACCATTTACCTGTACCCCGCAAGGCAAAGAATGTGCCATCCCAGTCATTGCAACTAGGCACGTCTGGCAATCGTTTACCATGACATAATTACGCAGCCACCTACCAAACTTTGTTCTTTCACTACGCAGTTAATTTATTCTCTATGTATGTTCAGAAAAGCTGCCGGTCTCTATCGCTACGTGCATACCTATCGCATATATACGATCTAAGACGTTTTACATACCTGATACACGCTCAAGGTAACGGGGGCTGATATCTCCTGTATATAGCTTGAGTCTCTCTCCTCTTCTTCTCTCTGTACCTTAAGTCTATACCACGGTGCTCCCCATATCGCAACAATAGCGTGCTGCACGTGACTGAGTGACAGACGATGAATTGCAATACGGTTCCACAATGTCTGGATCCAGCCACTCAACGGTCGACACGCAGCCCAGAGCCTTGCCGTTCTATCCACATTTTTCATCGCACAAGTGAGAATCATCATCACGGACTGCACTGCGAAGACCTCAATATTCGACGACACGACAGGCTGCGCGGATTTACGAGGGACGAGACGGACTAGTCCCGATAAAAGTCACCAGATCAACAGAAATAAGTCGGTACAGGGGAGGCAGCAGCAGAACCGAAACTACTAGAGTTTGCTCATCCGAAACCCTCTTTATCGATATAGGTTAAAAGCTACCACCACCGATCGCCTAGCAACGAAAAATACAACAATCTGCACGAAGTATCGACAGAGTGGGCGAGACGAAAACTACCGAACGGACTTGGCAGAGATATAGAGATTCACAGGTTCCTGGGTTGCGTACAAGATTTGGTAGAGGGGGAGTTCAAACGGAAACGCATCGGCGGAGGCATCGAACACACAAGCACACGGGGGAGCGCTCCCCATAAGACTTACATCCGCCTCACCAATTACCTTAGTACGACTATAAACACGATTCCCCGCCCGAACACACCACTCTTAGCACCTTCATCATGGAGCCCATTAGCTTCACCATCGGCGTCGCTGGCCTCTCCGGCCTCTTTTCCGCCAGCCTCGATGCTCTCGACCGCATATCCGCCGCCAAATCGTATGGTACCGACTACCATCTCTTCACTACCAAACTGTTGAGCGAGCGCCGACGACTCTCCCGTTGGGGCCATGCAGTAGGCCTCCCCCCCTGGAGTGGCGTGTCGCATGCACTTCTGCAAGACCCGGAAATAAGGGAAGAGGTTCGGGAGTTGTTGGCGTGGGTGGTTTACTTCTTTGAAGACTCGGAGGGAATTAAAAAACGGCATGGTGCCGGGGTGATTGGATACCCACGGGAAAGGGCCAGAATGCTACAGAGGAGCGCAGGAATGATGGTAAAATTTAGGCGGGCGTTCTCGGAGAAGGCGAAGGCGAAGGGGTTATTGGAAGAGCTGGCATGGCTTGTGGGTAGGCTTTATGAACTTGTGCCGGTACATCGAGCGGAGATGAGGGAGCTTGATCTGACCGACGCGATACGGGTGGCTGTGTTACTGCCAGCACCGGTGGTCGAGGGGGTTGTTGGCCCTCGTTTGATAGAGCATACGATTGCACCTTCAGCGACCCTGCTGAATACCGGCTTGGAGATTTTACCATTGGCCACGAGTACGGAAACTGCACTACGTTTGACAAACCAGTCTGGAGCGACAAGGCTGCGCGTTGAGAATCGCAGGTTACAGTCCCACGTCCGACGGGCAAGGTTGAAGCATGCCCGCTGCACCATCGCCGGGGCAGCTGCTGAGACCGAACAGAAGATTAGAGCTAACGAGAGGTAAGCACTCGTTGCAAATTCAGTCTCTTACAATGTTAATATGTGGTAGGAAACGATTGGAGCACCAAGCAGCGTATTTTTGGTGGTGTGCCAAGCTTGGTGGCATGTCTGGTTCGTTGGTTTTTTTTTTAGCTTGAACTGAGCTATAAATATAACGACTGTTGTTGAACAAGCTCCACACTTTGAAGGATCAGCTTGTGTCGCCGTCCACCAATGGGAATAGTTGCAGCTCGATGAATTCTTTTCTTTTTCCGCTATCTATGTATGTTTGCTTTTTTAATCATCATTCATGGAATATAAATTTGTCTCGTTTGTCATTTACTTTCTTGACACATTATGATTAGTTGCTTGTGGCCGGATTTACGCACAAAATAGGTCCATAATAACGGGAACCATTACCGTGATTTCTTCATTCTAATCTTCTGTGATCTATGCAACGCAGATGTAAGATGAAAAATGTGTTAACCTTCTGTTGATGATTGCGTTGTTCTGAGACCTCGTCAGCTCGCCTGGTGATATCTTTGATTTGCATCTAGTATCCCAGCCCGTACTTTCACTTGATCACCGCAACGAGGTGGCTGCGCGTGGGCTGGGGTGTGCATGCGCACGGTATTGTTTACACTACTAGCTAGCTGCATAGTCGAGACAAGCTGTTGCATCTGACATAGCACGAGATATAGACCAGTGTATGGAGAAAAATGATATGTAACTGTTTACTATTCCATAGGCTGACGTTATGCGAAGATATGGAGCTCGGTAGTTTGGTCCGATATTAATCGCGAAGTTTATGACAGATGTATCAATGAGTTACATCGCGGTAAGTGAGAGGGAGTTGAGTTGTGTGGTACAGATGCATCATTTCGTTGCAAACACAAGATAACAACGAGTCTCCTAAGAACAACGATTTCATTTTATGCGAAACAAAGTTACAGAGCCCCAGCGGCTGAAAAAAAAAACGGTGACATCATTACCCCACATATTTGCCCCACATCAGGCGCATGGTCGAGCCCCCACGGAAAAATGCCCTGACAGATTAATGACAGCTTCGCGAGTTGCTTTTGCAAATGAGCCGTGTGATAGACTAAACCGGGTTCGCTTTTAGTGGGTAAAGAACTGCTGTGCCGTATGCGCTACCGAGACCTGCATACCACCAAATGTAGGCTAGTTCACGCTCCAATCGTTTGCCATCACACACACAGCAGTCAGTACTCTGAATTTATGACAGCCGTTTCTGTGCCCACTCAGTACCTGTGGGGGCGAATACTTTCGGCCGGCTGCGAACTTACGAGCACACGACTAGCCAAACTGGAATAAGAAAATAACAGAACAGCGGATTGGTCGCATGCTGTTCCTGTGGGGAAGGTATCCAGGCACGCGAATAAGCCAATTAAAGATCACTGCATACCTTTCTTCTACTCTGATCTCGGCAGCCTTTTTATCGGCCTCAGCAGCCCGCAACTGTTTACCTGCTGCGGCGACCCGTCGGATGTGGTTCTTTCGCGCCTGCCTTGACGCGATTACGGCGGCCTGTCAAACGGTCAGTTTGTGGGAGTGGTAGCGACTCTGGAAGCCCCAGCAGTTTATGACCCAGTTGTATTGCGGATGTCGGTGCAAGCTCTAGTACCTTTAGAGATAACACTACTCGATGCATTCCGGAAGTAGGCAATAGCTCGTGTAGTTTATCAATGAACCAAGAAAGTTCTTGAAGTATCTTCTCTGACTTCTTCTTACTCGAGAGCGCCCATTCATTTTGCTGAGTGCAGACGCTTCCCTTTGATGATTTCTAGCCCTAACGCGGGGGTAACTGAACGTCGACACCGTTGATCGGGAAGTAGTAAGTACTTACGAACCGCTTCGTCCCTGCAGAAATGTGATGAACCCCCTCGGCGACCCCAACGGCATTTCGCTTCAGTACAGCCTCGGCATCTTCAAAGTATCGCACCGCCCACGCCAGAAGCTCAGTCACTGCATTTCGTATTTCCAGATCTTGCAGTAGTTCGTGCTGCTGTTGTATTCTCGAATCGTGGTTTTGGGAGGATTCTCTATCCACTTCCGATCGTACTCCTCGCGCAAGTTCCACCGCTTGACCCCAACGGGATAATCGCATACGCTCGGTTACGACTTTGGTAAAGAACAGCTGGTAGTCCTCGCCGTAAGATTTGGCGGCTGAGATGCGGCGGACAACCTCGACGGCGGTGGAGAATAGGCCGGCTATGCCGAGAGTGACACCTGCGGGGTCGATCATGATTAACGCTGCATGGCGTTTGTGTTGACTAAGGGATTTAGCCTGAAGGCTACCGGAACTAAGGCGGGTACTAACTTAGCAATCTGGACTAAGGCGGGCACTAACTTTAGCCCGCAGGCCATTGGGACTAAGGCATGCACTAGACTTAGCGGGCTTGGTACGGAGCCTATCTTCTCGCCAGCCTCGGGCTTGGTGCGGTGCTTACCTCCCCGCGAGACTCGGGCTTAGTGCGGTGCCTATCTCCCCGCGAGCCTCGGGCTTGGTGCGGTGCCTATCTCCCTGTGAGCCTCGGGCCTGAGTAGTGCTTTTCTCTTAGTGATTTATTCTTAGTGCTTGAGATGATTTCTTTCTTTATATATGTCTATCTTCTTCTCTCTCTGTACGATAGACAGTTCAGTCATCATCATCTTTCTCTCCCTCCTCTGATTGACTTCGTTCTTTCTCTTTTTCTCTCAATCGTTTGCAACTGGATCTGTCAATGCAAAAACCCCTAAAATGACGGGATCTCCCGTAGCGGGGCTTCGGCGAGTGCTTACAGTTTCTGCCGGTGAAGCACTTGCACACTTTGTTGAGTCTCGTATGAGTCTGCGCCTGCTTGCTCTCTCGTACCCGAGCGGATTATTCGTATGTAGATGAAAAGTAACTATCGGAATCAGCGAAACAAGTCCTCTACAGTTCACCAGGTCTAGTGGCAATGCCACCATAAATCGTGGTTGCATTTGTAGCAGCAATTGTAGTGGCAGTTGTAGTGCCATAATTCTTCGAGATTTATTGAGCAATCACACCCAATATGATTGGCCAATTGGTGGGGTTAGCTGATTCACACAATATTTTGTTTAAATCCCACCATTTCTGCCACTACTACTGGCTATAGGTTGGGCAATAGGAAGGGGGAATTTTGGATCAGGTGACATTCGAGTGCAGGACTCGGGGGCTCCGCATGGCTGGCTGTGCAACGCTGCAGCGTGAATGGCACGCGTACGACCACTACTACTACCACCACCACCACCACCATCAACCACCCCTTGCACCCATGCACCGCACATACGCACATACGTACATACGCACAAACGCACAAACGCACAATTTTAAAGGAAAAACTGTCAATGATTATCCTTAAAATTGTAAGGGGAAAACGTGAATGACCCGAGACTGTAGAGGTGAGAGAATAGGTATGACGAACCCGGGGTATGATGAATTGCCGGCTACAATGCGCTTGAGGGTTCCCCTTTAAGGAGGATAAAGTATCTACAGTTCTGCAGTGTCTAAAGTTACATCACCACTGGAGCACACAACAACCGGCAATCGTCACACCCCCAGGTTCGTCATACCTATTCTCGCGCCTCTATCTCTTGAAGCTAAGCTATCCCGCAGTTTTAGAAACCTCAACACCAAAAATCAATTTCACGATAGTTGCTCCGACCTCTGCATACGATATCACTCGATTATAGTGGGGTTTACTTGTTGCAAGTGTACTTGGATCGTGAGTCTCAGCATCGTCTGATGTCATGTATGAGAATGAAGACTTGTATGAAGATGGTGGCTGTATGAGGATATGCATCAGGACCAGGGTGATGCGTCTCATGTCAGATAGAGCATACGCGTACGCATATGGGAGATTGTACATATACGGGCCTTTGGCCCTCGAGATAGAGAGAATCAAGTCAATCAACAAGTCTAAGAAGCATCCAAAAGTATCATTACTCGCTGCATAGAGTATCACTCACATCAGAGTGAAATTTACACCCTATCCTTAGTGGCAAAGCTCCAGTGGCATTACCACTACAGCCAGATCCATGCCCCCACAATTGATGTTGTGGGATCATGGTGTGAATTAAACAAATGTAAACTACACTTACACTACATCTATTTACACCATATCTCACACCGCGGTAGTTCACTTTACACTACGCCCCACAAGAAATTTGTACTCTAGGGCGTCGTCTCCAGTGTAACGGACTATCTGCTACTGTAATCTCGTCGTGCGGAGTCGATAATAGGGATGGTGATGGAATTCGAGCGATAAGGGTCTAGGCATCGATGACGAGTGCTCAGCCGCATGCATGCAGAACACCACTCCTGCACTAATCAGAATAAACACTCATTCACTCAGGCTGCATCGAATCCCGACACGTCGTGCCGGAGTGGTTACAGGGGTTCAAGCGATCAGGCTCAAGGCATCGATGGCGAGTGCTCAGCCGCATGCATGCAGAATCCACTCCTGCACCAATGAGAATAAACACTCATTCACTCAGGTTGCATCAAATCCCAACCACAATACAGGGTTTGAGGATTTACGATAATTTCTTCACCTTTGGCTCGCGCTGAATCCTTAGGCACGAGGTCATGGAATACAGTAAGTCACCTGAATCCCTAGGTTATATTCGTAAACCACTCGAAGACTATCCTAAAAAACGCTATTTAGTATGGCTCATGATTACGCACTTGTATTCGGTTTACGGTAGTGAAATTTGAACAAATTCGAAGATCTTTCCCCGCAGGATTAGGGAATCAACCTTGCAAGTGAGTTATGTCATGGCGTTGTAGGGATTTTTGGAAGGAATAAGGTTTCCGGCATTGCCGGGTGCTACAGATGAAAGAGCCCGAACTCAAACTATCGAAGTTTACTTAACAAATAGAACTCATTGTGTCTCATAACGTACATATTGTAGCACAACACTCGTTCCGTGCCCCATATTGCCTCTGCATTACAATCAGGTTTGGGTTGGTGATAAAGATGAGGTCACTTCAATGCGGAAGGTTATCCTACGTAGATGGAGAATGGGAGAATGTAAGTATTCTAATAATGATCGCATTCGCTATGAGACCTTCCAGCCTGTACTTCTAACGTAAGCCACCCCGATGAACATGGCTGCTCATGGAGTTGAAATAAAGTTACCGGCGCACGGCATTACGCCAGTCAGTGACAGAGTCGGAGAGCATCGAGATACAGAGAGAAGTAGTTGCACATGAGATAGCGTGAGAAGTACCGCGTGCGTAGGAGTATGGAGAAAAATGACATAAAACTATTTACTATCCCATTGGCTGAGGGTATGCGGAGCATATTAATCAGGAAGCAGATGCCCGTATCAAAGCGTTAAATCGCAGTTACTGAGGGAGAGATAAACGTGTGCGCGGTAGATAGGATTATACGACAGGCTACGTCAGTGCTTCCGCACGAAATGGGCAATTCGCGTCAAAGTAAATGGGCACACGTACTTTAGGGTATGTTATCAACACCGTAGAGGTTTCGCGGCTTGAATTTTTTGAGTTGTGTGATACAGATAAAGTCATTGTCATTGCGAACACGAGATAACAACGGGTCTAAGTACAAAGATTTGATTGGATATGAAACAAAGTTGCAGCGCCCCAGCGGCTGAAAAAGGAAAGTGTGACATCATTACCCCACATTATCATTAGCCTGTTTTCTGGCCTTTGATATTACTTGCTGCAGCTACGTGAGGGCTAAAGGGGTTCAAACTTAAAAAAAAAAAACCATTGTGCCGGATGCACTACCGAGACCTGCATGCCACCAAAAGTAAGCAACTTCACCCTCCAATCGATTTCTGTCACACACACACTAGTCAGTACTTTTGAATTTTGTGATAGCACCCACTCGTTCCTAGTGGGGCGAATTCTTTCGGCCGACTGCAAACTTACGAGCACACGACTAGCCATACTGGGAATAAGAACATGTGGCTTGGTCACATGCTGTTTCTGTGGGGAGGGTATCTATCACAAGCCCCAATGGTTCCTGGGCACGAGAAAAGAGCCAACTAAAAATTACTACGTACCTTTCATCTACTCTGATTTCAGCCGCTTTTTTATCGGCCTCAGCAGCCCGTAAATTTTCGTCCACAGCCGCCCCAGCGGCGACTAGGCGAATATGATTCTTACGCATTCGCCGGAAAGCCAACGTCGAAGCCGACTTACGATGCTCGATGCGACTATGGCGGCCTAATAAACGCATAGTCGGTGGTAATGCTAACGGCTCTGTAGGCGCCAAGGGTATTGCGGACGTAGGTGCAAGCTCTAGAATCGCCGGGGATAACACCACTTGCTGTATCGCGGAAGTAGGCACTAGCTCATGTAGTTTATCCACGAACCAAGAAAGTCCCTGAAGTATCTTCTCCGACTTCCTCTTTCCCGAGAGCGCCCATTTCATTTTTCCGAGCGCAGACGCTTCCTTTTGAAACGTTCTAGCTCTAGTCCGGGGGTACTTGAACGCCGACACCGTCAATCCGGCAGTACTGAGTGCTAGCGCATTTCGTCCGGGCAAGAATGTGATGAACCCCCTCTTCCTCGCGGTGTTTCGCTTCAGTACACCCTCGGCATCTTCAAAATAACGCACCGCCCAAGCAAGCAGCTCTGTCACTGCATTTCGTACTTCCAGATCTTGTAGTATTTCGTGCTGTTGAATTCTCGAATCGTGCTGTTGGAAGGATACTCCATCTCGTGCGAGTCCCACCGCTTGACCCCAGCGGGATAATCGTAAACGCTCCGTTGCGACTTTGGTAACGAAGAGCTGATAGTCATCGCCGTAAGATTTGGCCGCCGAGATGCGGTCGATAACCTCCACGACAGTGGAAAATAAGCCGGCTATGCCGAGAGTGAGGCCAGCGGGATCGATCATGAGTTAACGCTGTATGGAAGTTAGCGAGTTGCCATTCGGATCTTACCAGTGAAGTACTCGCTTGCTTTGTTGGGTCATGTATGTAGTCTGCTGAATCTGCGTCGCTTTACTCCCTCGAACTTCCGCTCTTTCTGATGCGTTTTGTACTCTCCTAATAGAGTTCCCCGAGCGATATCGATGAGAAGTAACTATCGGAATCACCCAAACACCACTGCGAGAGACTCTCTGTTATCGTAAACTCGTCGAGCAGGGTCGTTAGTAGGGATGGCGATGGAGTTTGAACGACAAGGCTCTAGGCATCCATCGGTGGCGAGTGCTTAACCGCATCCTACTCATATACCAATGAGAATAACTACTCATTCACTCAGGTTGTACCACATCTTGACGAGGGTATAGAAATTTACGATGAGTTCCTCGCTTTCGGCTGCCGCTGAATTCTTTGGCATAAGGATATTGGAATGCATTCAAAAACAGATGGAGGCGGTATTAAGTCACGTGAATCCTCTCTTGGGATACCATCATGAGCCTCCCGAAGACCTCTAAGAAAACGCTATGCGATATGCCTCATATGACAGTGTACATGCGTTTGCCTTGCGATAGAGAAATGCAGAGAACAGGAAGACATTTCACCTCAGGGTTAGGAAGTCGACTTTCTAGTGTGCGTCAAAGGCCAGCCGATTGGAAAGGTGGGTTAGGTATGTTGATATTTTGATGTGTCATGGCATTTGAGGAAATTCTGGGAGTGAAGGGTTTTCCGGCATTGCCGGGTGTTGGAGAATGGAGCCCTTGCATTTTATGTAGCGCCATTTTGTTCTAGCGATGAACGCCGTACGTCCATGTCGTGATTATCGGGGCGGTACCATGGACAGAGCTTGGTGCCAACAAAGCCCATACTCAAGCCAACGAAGTTTACCGAAACAAATCAGAAAATGTTCAATCCTCACGACTCCAAGCTTAATCTTACCGTAATTCACAAGGTATCCTGGTACAACTCTCTAGTTCCGTGATCCATATTGTCTACATGCTGTTACGAATGTAAAGCGGATGAAGTCTATTCTACTATCTAAGGAGAAGCTCTGTCATTATATACATGAGAGCCTGGAACACTATGGAAGTCCATGGAAGCTCACGATTGCAAATACCAGTGGCGGTGGCGGTGGCGAGTGAAAACTCGTGGATGAGTCTACGACTATGAGTCCGTAGCCTGTGAGTCAATTCGGTGATCTCAGTGCAGGCGACTTCCTTACAGATCATATAGTAATACATGCGTTGCGCCCAAGCTCGAGTGATTAGTGGTACAAATGAAATCACTTCATAGCGGGAGGCTATGCGACTATAATAATCTTAAGGTTGTATAGTAAATACGTACTTGGGTCCGGCAATAAAGATGGGCCGCTCCTGTTCTGGTAGCTACCACATAGATCTGGTAATAATTAAGGGCACCCCGCCTAATTGTGGCCTCTTACCCCGGCCCTTGATCTCACCTGATTTTATACTAACCGAAATTATGAGTCTGATCCAAATTGAGATCATGAAAAAAGTGAGGTAAGAGGGCCCGGAGACATCACTCCACCAAAAATTCAAATTACCTCCAGAGAGCTGAGCATTTGGGGGGTATTTGTTTACAGCTACCTGAGCTAGTGTTAGCAACGGTTCCGGGTTGGAACCGAACCGAAGGCCCCGGTCCGGGTCAGGAACCGCCAAGCAACCCGAACCGCTTTGGCTTGGCGGGTTTGTTACCCGGACCGGACATAAACCCGCGGTTTTTTGGCCGGGTTGAACCCGGACCGCGGTTCCATTTTACGGTTCCCGCCACTTTGGCTCCAATTAAGTATCTGAGTTCTCTTCGTATCATGACATGATGAATACGTAGATTGTGCAGTTTTGCGAGCTCTTTCACCTCCAGTATTCAGATTTGTGATCTGATTGATATTTGTTGAGTGGCTGTGAAATAAGTGCAATTTTTAAGCGAAATTTGCGGGTTTTTGATAGCAACTCAATGAATATTGGTCCGATCGCAAATCTGAATGCAGGAGGTGGAAGAGCGGCAAAAACTGCACAATGTACATACTCATCATGTCGCGATACAATCAGAACTCAAATACTTAATTAGAGGGAAAATGCCGGGCTTGCCATGGCCGGGTTTTCCGGTGGAAACCGGCCCAAAAAGCAACGGTCCCGGTTTTTCGTGTGGTAAGACCCGTTGCAACAGTTCGGTTCCGGTTCCAACCCTAACCCGGAACCGTTCTAGCGGTTTGGAACCGTTGCTAACACTAACCTGAGCCAATGCCGAGTTTTTTTAAAAAGATCCACCATGGTTGCACTCACTGCAGCCTTAAACCAAACCTGATCTGGATCGTAGCTAGCTTGACCAGTCACTCTCTTCAACTTTGCATCTGTAGTTTTGTCCAACTTGCATTGAGCCCTATACAAACTCATTATCCCTCATTCTAAACTCTTCTTTCCCTGCCAATCTGGTACAAAACAATGGTATTGAGATTTCACCAGATTGATAAGATCTTGACCCAGTTGACCCATGAACCTTTGTGTGGAGCGATGTCTCCAGGATCTCTGACACCTTTACCCCTGTCACACTATTCCCTTTTTATCACTTGTACTTCCATCTTAGTGAATATACACATTGAAAGTGGCCTCGTACCCTGGCCCTTGATCTCACATGATTTTACACTAACTGAAATGGTGAGTCTGATCTAAATTGAGACTATGAAAAAATGTAAGGTGAAAGGGCTTGGAGACATCAGTCCACTAAAAATTCAAATTACCTCCAGAGAGCTGAGCTTTTGGTGGGTATTAGTTTACACCTACCTGAGTCAATGCCGAGCATTTTTTAAAGAATTCCACCATATTTGCACTTACTGAAGCCATAACCCAAAGCTGATCCAGGCTTGATCTGAGCTTGATCCAGATTGTTTCTAGCTTGACCTGGTCACTCTTGATCACTTTACACTACAAATTTGGTCTGACTCGCTTAGTGCCCCATGTGAAGTTTGATTCTGTTCCCTTAAACTCTTCTTTCCGTGCAAACCCAACTCAAACCCGTGGTGTTGAAATTATAACTGGGTTGACCTGGGAACTCAGTGTGGAGCGACGTCCCCAGGCTCTCACAACTTCTTTCCAAACATTGACTAGTGTAAAGTCCTGGCAAAACTGAAACAGCAAATGAAGTGCAAAACGACGACAGCAACATAAATGTGCACAGCAGCTATCGATTTTTAAGGTCAAATTGACCCCTGAATGAGACCGTCACCACCACAGCACCGCAGGAGGAAGGTGGGCATGGCAGCACAGGAGAGCGCACAAGAAACCACGCAATTGCGTGGATTCGCTCAAAAAATCTTGGCAGGAAAAGACGATCACACAATGGCAAATAAGTCACCGGCCTCGGCAGTAATCGGCGAACGGACACTGGCAAATGACTGTTAGCAGCGAGACAACGCTGAGATGACTTCCCCAGCACCTCTGGATCACCGGAGGAGGTTGGCCACTGCGAAAGGAAAATGAGAACGCGCCTGGGATACGACCACCAATCAAGCAACGCTGGTGACCCTGGCAGGAGAAAGCCCCACTGGGGTAGTTGAGGCGATCGGGAGGCCAAATCAGTCAAGAGACACGGACATGCAGGGAGCAGGATGAACAGGAATAGGAATTGGAGTGGTGAATGGCGTGGCGGGCCTCATGTTGATGGCACGTGCCACCCCTATGACCGCCATTGCAGCTGAGGAGCTGGAGCCCAATGACAATGGGAAAAGGCCGAGGACCAGTAGTCCAGAGGCATCGAGGGCCCCCAGTGACTGGAGGAGCCATCTGGAGAGGACGATGCGACAGCAGGCACAGGAGGTACCGCAGCGGCACCGAACTGCTGGATCCGTAACACAATTGCTGGAAGCCCAACAAACCAGCTGGGAGGCACAGTGGGTAGGAATGATGATGTGGATGCAGGAGAGAGAGCAGAAGTGAAACGCCCGCCACGAGGACGACACACTGTGGCAGGCGGGTATTATAACCATGATTGCAAAGGTCATGAAAGGAGTAGCACCAGACCAGGAATCAAGAGAGAAAGGAAGAGACAAGACTGCACAGATGGATGGTGGGAGACCAGAGGCCACCCAACATGCAGATACAACGGAGGAAGGAGAACAAGAGAAGCGCCAACGGCTGCAGCAGCAACCAAAGCCCAAACAGCAGCTCAAACTGAAGCCAAAACTGCAGCATGAACCCAAACCAAAGTCAGCACCAACACCAGCCAGAAGGTGGAAGACTGTCCCACCCCAGGCCCAGAGTCAGAACCTGGGCCCAACCCCGACATCCGGATCTAGTATGGCAGATCGACGGCTCGTCATAAGAAACAACGAGCGCATCCCACGACTCAATAGGATGGATGAGGAAATTGTGTTGGCAGTAACCAGAGCACTGTTTCAGCAGTAGGCGGTGGCACATGTCTGGATCATGAACGCGAGACGGAATGCCAGGGGCACAATACCTGCAATCACCCATAAAAACACAACTGCAGAAATGGGTCTCTTGTACCGAGATATCATTATCAAGGGAGCCAGATCAGTCGACAAAGACATTATCGATGTGGAGGAAAAGGAGTCATGGAAGAGACCGAAAATCCACATCATCCCACTAGCGAGGTACATGGGCAAGGGCACCGAAGCGTTACAGAAGATGAGTGAGGAGATCAAGGTTCAAAACCAAGCAGCAACGATCCCTGCTCAGGTGAGATGGCTATCAAACCCCCTCACCATCAAGTAGAGGGAGCAAAGAGCCGAAATTATAGCATCATCGGTGGTCTTTGTGGTGAAGGGGAACAAGGTAGCACTGAGACTAGTGAGTGAAGGAGTGACTGCTGCGGGAGTATGGTACAAGTTCAAACCTTGCACAAATGCAGGCCCCAACACCCTCTGTGAGGGTTGCTGCGGGTGGGGCAGAATTGAATGCAAGTGCAAACAACAACCGACATCCGGCAACTGCGCCGGACTGCACAAATCCGATGAGCATTGGTGGAACATAGTCTGATGCGTGTCAAAGCAAGCGACATTGTGCAGCGACACACCAGACAAATGGCCGAATTGCAAGGGGGATAACATTGTATTCGGTGGAATGTGCGCAAAGATTACCAAGGTCATCAGAATGGCATGGCAGGGCACGGGACAGCAACCAGAGAGACCAGAGACGGGGAGAATGACAGGGGCGAACAGCATAGCACTTGGCACCTGGCAGACGAGGGACACATGAAATCAAGAAGGTGTGCCGCAGGCCGAGGAGGATGGAACTGGAGAGAGAGAGATAGCGAAGGAGGAAAGACATGTGACTATGACCGAGACTGCAGGGGAGACCGAAATGCGCGCCCCAGCTTCCAGTGATCAGAGCAATCCAGCACAACTGCGCCAGGTCTTATGAATGGACCATGGCAGCGGTGGAGATGGGAGTGGAACGGATAGCAGATGTGGTATGATTGCAGGAGCCACCAGGGGAGATAGGCGGAGTTGGAATCATCCATTTGGCGTACGAGATTAGAAAACCGAAGAATGTTTGGATGGCAGTGTGCACGGGGAGCGTCCTTGCAACTGATGAACAGACAGACCTGAGCAGTGGTGCGAACAACGATGTGATTGTGACCGATGTTAAGAGAAGATGAGAAATGATGACGAGGATGATCAATATTTACGATCAGACAGACCTCCAGACCAGCGAGAGTCACCCGAGGAAGATAGACTGGCACCACATCATCTGACATGGAGGAGGCACAATACTTGCGGGCAACATGAATGCACACAGCTGCAGGTGGGACCCAAGATGCAAGCAGCAGCATGATGCGACTTTCTGGGAGGAGATTTTGGACGAGTACGGATTGCAGATTGGAAATGATGGCCGGCCGACTCACCACCCAAGAAGGAATGGTGCAGAAGGCGAGTCGACTGTAGACCTGACCATGGCCACCCAACTGATCACGAGATGGACCACACTGAAGGGAGAAACGCTAAAGGCTCCAACCACGAGGTGATTGAATGGCAGTTCAGCGTCCAAACAAAGGAGAAACCAGACCATGTGCAAGTCATAGGATGGAACCTGGCTGCCATGTCAAGAGAGGACGAAGAAGCAGCAGAAGAAGTTTTGAAGGAGCTGCAAGGAGGGAGAACCCATCTAGACGAGAAATGTATGGGAGACGAAGTAGAATGAGAGGCTGAATGGTGTCAGGCAGCTCTGAGTCAGGTTCTGGACAAAAAAGCGAAGAAAATCAGGATCTGCACTCGATTGAAGAGGTGGTGGAACGGCGAAATCAAGGACAGGAGGAGCTGACTGTGGAGCGAGAAAAGGAACTGAAGGAGGTCAGAAGCAGCCGAGCTCGTGAATGCAGAACCACAGAGGTCTATTCGGCAGTGTAAAAGCCTGATGTGGAAAGACTACTCGCGGATCACTAGGGGGGGCGAGGTCCGTAGAGCGGCAAAGTTCGCCAATCCTTCCGTGGGCACAACTGTCAAAGCATTGACCGACAGAGAGGGAAAGCAAAGACACACCATTGGTGAAGTGGTGATAATGCTCAGAGGAGAATCGTTCACACCAAACAATCGCGATCAATACTACCAACTACTTCAAGCTGGGCATGTCCAAATGGGCATAACTGAGCGGTCAGTCGAACAAGCTCTGTTCTTGCAAGATGTTATATAGCCCCAGGCCCAGACAAGCAGTCGTTCGGAGCGATGCAGCTACTCTGGAAGTGCGACAGAATGAGAATCGTAGGATTTACAAAACTGGCAGTCCAAATGGGACGCCACCCAACTGTCTGGAAGTGCGCCAGGAGGGTAGTAATTTGGAAACCAGGAGAGGATGACTATACAAAGCTCAAATCGTACCGAACGATCTCCTTGCTCAGCTGTGTGGGAACAGTTGTTCCCAAAGTATTCACCGAACTACTGTCCGACGAGCTGAGAGAAGAGCACTCATAAGCGAAGGCCAGCATGGCAATAGAATGCAACGATTGGCCATTGACGCAGCAGCCATCATGGTTGACAGAGCGAATTCAGCTTGGAAAGAAGGAAACATTGCTGGGGTCCTCCTGATGGATATCAAGGCTGGGTTCCGAAGCGTGGCGAGACAGAGGCTCATCCTTCCAATGAAGGCCAAGGGGATAGACAGAGATCTCATATGAGGGACCGAAAGCTTTCTCTCAGACAGGATCGTGGATGTGGTAATCAGAGGCAACGTCTCACAGAGTCACTCTGTGGAAGCTGGGGTACAACAAGGCTCACCCATGTGGCCGATTCTCGTTGGGATACACGTTGAAGGGATTATGACGTGGGTGGAAGAGAGCGTCCAAGCCGAAGGCCTCTCCGTCATGGATGACCTTGGATGCGAAACAGGTGGCCGAGACACTGGACGACTGAGCAGTAGACAGCATCGCATGGGCCAGCAGCCGAGAACTCCATTTCGACAGTGCAAAGGCGGAAGGAGCACTCGTCACACGCAAGAGAGGCCACATGAAGAACCTCCAGCGAAAACTCACCGCCAATGTCAAAGTATGAAACGGCTTCGTCAGATTCCACAAAGAAGTAGCACAGTGGCTGGGAGTCTGGATTGACACTCACCTAACAGGCAAAGAGCATCACAACTGTTGCATGAAGAAGGCCAGGGCAGCAGAAGTTGGACTGCGCGTATTCACCAGGATGCATGGCATCAGCCCAGTGTGGGTAAGAGCCGTCCAAATAGCCTGCGTCCAAGCTGTCGCACTTTCTGGGAGCGAGCACTAGTAGGACCCGAAAGAGTCTGGCAGACTAGATGATCTTCAACTCCTTCTTAATCGGCAGGCCAGGTCAACCCTGGGTGGGCCGACCAAGACGCCACTCAGGGCACAAAAGAGAGATTCAGGACTCATCACTATGCCAGTTGCCTTCGACTGCAGGCAGTAATGATTCACAGCGAGATTTGCAAATGCATCTGAAGGCTCAAAACTGAAGAGGACCTACAACCACACCAGGTTAGGCGCACAGATATGCAGAGCCAACAAGAAAGAGCACGAACAAGACCGAGAGGCAGAGACCATGTGCTGGCCCAACCTGGACAAAGAACTGGCAGTCAAGACGGTCATACTGAGCGATGACACTGCGGCACAAAGGGAGGCGCTATGGTGAGCGAGAGAGAGAGATGCAAAAGTAGGAGTGGGGATCTGGATGTGGTGGACGGACGGATCGCGATCCGATGATGGCAGATTGGGAGCTGCAGCTGTACCCAAGCAAAGAGACAGCTGGAGAGCTTTCCTCAGTGACCTCGGCACAGGACAAATGGAGTTCTTCAATGCAGAACCATTGGCAACCGGACTCGCACTCTGGGAGTCACTATAGAAAATGGACACACTGGATACACACAGAGTGACAAATGTAGTTGTCTTCAGTGACTCCCAAGCAGCCATTCAACGAACGGAACACCTGAAACCTAGGCCAGGACAGCCCTTTGCAAGGTGGATCAATCAGAGTGCAAGAACCCCACGCGAAGCTGGCATTGAGACAGAAATCGACTGGCTCCCAGTACCCACTGGCATCCCCGGATATGAGCAGGCAGATCGCCAGGCGAATCTAGCGCGAGATGGCCTCAGATCAGGCCCAGTAAGAGAGTGAGTATACACCTTGGCAGCGAATAGGACTGGACGAATATCAGAAACAAAGACTGCAGGGAAGGCTCAGTGTGACCCTGACACAAGCATCATACATCACAGGTACAGACTAAATGGCAAAGCTCGGAGCAAGAGACCCATTGCAATGAATGGTGAGAAACCACTGGCAGCCAGGTTCCACCGACTGAAGTCCGGACATCTGCCAGAGGGAACCTACCTAAAACGGTTGGGACACTGAGACGACGACAAATGATGGAGGTGCGGCGGTGGATGTAGGATGGTAGGCCAGACGTGGGAGCATCTCTTCCGCCATTACACCCAATGGAGAGACCAGCAGATAACACCCTTGAACAAGGTGGGGAAAGCAACGGGATGGACAGTGGGCAGATACTGACACAGGCAAGTCTCTGAGCTGCTCTCCATGGAGAAGTGCGATAAGGCGGTGATGGACATCCTGATAACTACCGATATCGGGAAGTTCCGGCCCCAACATGCAGTGGAGTAGTTGTAAGAGCCGGCGCGCAACCGGCGGAGGAGCAAGAACCGGCAGGTTCTCCCTGATTTCATCACATTTTCTCTGTAGTTTGTATTGATCACATTCAGATGCTTTTCTTGTCTTTTGTCAGAAGGGGACGACGGGTAGTAGGAGCGGAGCTCCGCCATCTAGCCGGCTAGCCCGGAGGCGGAGGGGAGTAAGGGGCTGTCATACTCCAAGTAGAGTGAATACAGTATGATTAAAACAAAAACAAAAACAACTTCGTTCCCTCGCCACACTATTCCCTTTTTGTCACTTCCATTTTCATCTTAGTGCACACGTACACAATTGAGAGCCTGATTCGAGGCCACATTGAAAGCCTGATTCGAGGCCAAACAGGAGCGTCCCAATCTTTATTGCTGGTCCCGAGTACTTAAGAGCCACTATGGAATAATTACGCCGAGCATTGGCGGTAACTGAAGAAAATGAATCGATATAAGTGCAAAATAAAAAACAAAGATCGTAAATAAGAGTCGTTAAATAGCTGAGATGCAACTAGCTTGATTTGTATCAGCGGTGAGACATATTTGCTTGCGTACACACCCTCAAGTGCCACGCGCTTCACTTAAGTTAAGTTAAAAAAAAAACTGCCGTGCCAGATGCACCACCTAGAGTAGCGCACCGGCACAAAAAGCTTATTTGCTGCTTCAATCGCTTTCTGTCACGTATCATCAGTATGTAAGGCTGATGCCTTGGTGCCAAGGCTTTGTGTTGTATTGCTGCCTAGATCACTTCGTACCTTTCATCTACCCTGATTTCGGCTGCCTGGTTAACTGCCGCAGCGGCGATTCGCCGAGTATAATTTTTACGAGCTCTTCGAATCAATGATTCCACCAGTCCAGCATTGGACCAGTCCAGACCGGGTCCGTCCAAGTCCAGTCCAATCCAGTCCGAGTAATTTTTGGACCGGGATCGGACCAATCCCCAATTTTTCTGGACCTGGACTGAACTGGCCTGGACTGATTTGGACCAGTCCAGCACAGTGTCCAGATTTAGGGTATTTTTTCACTGTATCGGTCTTTTAATGGGGGAAATATATCTCGATGGCACCAATTATACAGACAGAACTGTCATAATTTCACCCAGAGTGGGTATCCAGAGGTGTGCGGTGATAAATGTTAGGATGAGTCATGTTTTCAGTGGTACTTGACTAAGAAACAATGTCGAAATTGCAAGCGTGTGCGGACTGGTCCAGACCAAGCCCGTCCAGTCCCAGACTGCCAGTCTTGGGCTCGGTCCAGTCCGACCTAACGGTTGGACCGGACCGTACTGAGCCCTACCCCAGACCGGGTCCGTCCGGACTGGTGGAATCATTGCTTCGAATGCCGGAGACTAACCTATCATGCCGGATGCGACTACGGCGGCCGGTTCCATGCCAGTCGATCCAGTCATCCGTTGCCAGTGGCGGGGGCAGTACGGGTACTGATGTACTGGAGGTCAAAACATTCTCCGTGGATCCTGAAATTATGATTGCTCTATGTTTCGTGGGCGTCGGAACAAGTTCATGGAGTTTATCCATGAACCAACTCAGCTCTTGCAACAGCTTCTCCAAACTCCGCTTCCCTGACAGCGCCCACTTCATTTTCATTATTGTAGAACTCCCCCGCACCCCTGTCGAAGCCGTCAAAGCCGTTGGAGTGATCTGAGATCTATTCCGCTTTGGCAAAATCGCAACCAATGCGCGAGTCGGTGCGTGTCGTTTCTTGATTGTCTCGGAATCTTCAAATAATTGAATAGCCCAAGTGAGAAGCTCGTTCACCGCTTTCCATACTCTCGGATCATGCAGATGCGGGGCAGTGGATGTTCCGTCTGCTGGTTCTAGTCCCACCGCTTGACCCCAGAGCTGAAGTCGTAGTCGCTCGGTTTCGATCTTGGTCACGAAGAGAGGATAGTCTTTGCGGTAGGATTTTGCAGTGGAGATTCGATCAAGGACGTCGAGGCTTGCAGCAAAGAGGCCGGCTATGCCGAGTGTGAGGCCGACAGGTTCCATCGCGAGCTAGCGCTGCGTTAACGACTGAATCTCTCAATACAACCGGGGCCCTCAAAGTAACCGGATCTCCGCTGCGGGGTTTTGGTGAGTGCGTACTGTTGTTGGTCGACCCGTAGTTAAGCACCTCCTCTCATGAATCTGCGTCGCCTTACTCCCTCGTGCCGCGTTCCCCCTATGCTTTTTGTGGACTACCGATGACGTTTTCTGAGCGGTTTAATTATTCGTATGTCGATGAATACTGACTATGCTCATTAGCCACACCGTCGTCTCCAGTGCAAAGGACTCTTACCGTAAACTCGTCGTGCGGAGACAATAGTCGGGATAGCGATGGAGCTCGAACGACAAGGCTCTAGGCATCCATCGAGGGCGAGTGCTCAGCCGCATGCATGCAGAATCCCACACCTGCGCCAATGAGAATAACCACTCATTCACTCAGATGCACCAAATCCAGACCAAAGATGAGGGTTTGAAAGTTTACGATAATTTCTTCGCACTCGGCTGCATTTTCTTGGCCATTGACATTTTACTTTCCTTTTGTTGTGAGGGTCCAGCTTCCGCTTTTCCCTTCCACTTCGGCTGTGTTCTTACTGACTACCAGTGAACACGCATTGTGTGTGCACGGCAAGCGAAGCAAAGCAGTAGGGTTCGATGGTCTGCATTTACAGCGCAAATTTCAGATACCCTTTGCTATTATCTGTTGTCAATTTGATGTCCTTGCAGACCCAAAAGCGATTACAGAGTGTCTCCATATAGTGACCTCACTCAACTACCTTTGGGCCATCGATCGGTATATGTGAAGATGTAACGCTGGGTGGCAACAAGGTCGAGTAATTTTACACAAGACACGTATACATTGAGGAGCATAGAGGATGGATAGTATGACTACTTGGCAGTATTGGCTTGCATATCGCTTTTTCATTACAGCCTCAACTACTTGTAGTGATGATTTATCATCGTCATATTCAATTGGGCGTGATCTCTCTCACTCAGGAAGTACCAGGTTCTCAACCTGGATATATATATCTTGAATTAGAAAAGCGTGGCTTATAATTGGACCACGTCAACACCACCCCATGCCATGATTGCTTAGGCCAATTTCAAATTGTGCACGAGCGCCAGCAAATCGCCATGCGCCTACAATCTTAGCACACAACATTCATATTTAAGAATCATCCACCCAAGATTTCCCCTTTTCCAACGAGTAATCCCGAAAGTTCTTAGTCGATCGAATCTTGTTCTGTTCACCAGTCTCTTATACCAAATATTAAGATATAACTAATCATGGTAAGCAAACGTACTTCCAGATACTAACTTGACAGCTATGGCTGACGCGCTGGTGTCTGGCCGCATCTAGTCGGTAAGTGGATGCTTGACTCATCGACTTTGACTTTGAAGACCCCCTTCCCTCGATGACTGACTGACACTCTGGCACTTGGCCGCTTGCAGGTTGTAAGTAGATGCCCGAGACATCGACTATGGCTTTGAGGACACCCCTTGACTGACACTCTGGTACCTGGCCGCTTGCAGGTTGTAAGTAGATGCCCGAGACGTCAACTTTGACTTTGCGGACCCCCCTTGACTGACACTCTGGTACCTGGCCGCTTGCAGGTTGTAAGTGGATGCCTGAGACGTCGACTTTGACATTGAGGACACCCCTTGACTGACACTCTGGTACCTGGCCGCTTGCAGATTGTAAGTGGATGCCCGAGACGTCGACTTTGACTTTGAGGACCCCCCTTTACTGACACTCTGGTACCTTGCCACTTGTAGGCTGTAAGTGGATGCCCGAGACGTCGACTTTGACATTGAGGACACCCCTTGACTGACACTCTGGTACCTGGCCGCTTGCAGATTGTAAGTGGATGCC
>Ga0307512_10000728_pt1 | contig 48784 bp, 38 predicted proteins | sample 14_EM_MG_FD_200267 | JGI IMG/M metagenome (GOLD analysis project Ga0307512, IMG submission 200267) | Populus trichocarpa ectomycorrhiza microbial communities from riparian zone in the Pacific Northwest, United States - 14_EM | ecosystem: Host-associated > Plants > Roots > Unclassified | place... | reverse complement strand
CCTCACCCCCATAGCTTCCCCCATCCCCACCAGTGCCTTATGCAGTAATCTCTTCCCCCTCTCAATCTGCCTCTACAGCCTGATCTCCTGGCGCTTCCTCTGCTCCTCACTCGCCTTCTCAAGTCTATTCTTTAGAAACCAGACGACGCTTTCCCGATGCGCCGCCAGCATCTTCATGCCCGCCTCCTCCCAACTCTAGCACTCTCATCCCCCACAGCGACTTCAGCGAGGAATGCGTCTTCCTAAACACGCGCGCCTCCGTCTGTACTCGCACCGTTTCGGCGGACTCCAGCCACGTGATCAGCCAGAGCGTCGAGCGGATTGTGGTTTCTGTTTCGGCGTCGAGGGTGTCGCGTTGCGCGTCAGTTAGGTGCGTTACTGCGGTGGGTTGGCTGGCGGGTGGTCGGGTAGTGGAGAGGTAGGGCTTTCGCGTGGTTTGCAGGTGCGAGAGGAGTGTGGTTGTGTGCGTGGCCTAGATTTGGGGTTAGAATGGGTTTGGAGTCTGGGAGTTCTTGGCCGCTGGTGTACTATTCGGTAGGCTTCTTTGAGGAATTCGTCGTTTGGAGGGGGGTTCGCGGCTGGTGGGTGGGGTGGTGGAGTGCTGCCGTTGGAGGATCGTGGAGAAGAGAGGCGTTATGTCGGTCGTTGTTGTGTTGATGTTTGAAGCGGGGAGTTGGTAGCTGGACTGACGACATTGTGCGGCTCTGTTTGTGGGTTGGGGTTTTAGGCTCGTGGAGCACTCGGTTTGTGGTACAACAGGTTGCTGTGCATTTGTTAGTAATTCTGCAGATAGAAGAGTCCATTTTCATCAAGACAATCGCCTTCTGTTTCCAGAGGTATTTCTAAAAGTATCACAAGAGCGCAGTAGGTGGTGCTTTGGTCAACGGAAGGCTCCTAAGGACTGATCCTCTGTATACATTTTGCAATTCTAACCTTCATTTCGTGAATTAATTCTCAAAATACGTGTAATCAAATGCATATAAGGCCTTCGTCAATCAACTTTAGAGTCACCTTAGGCGTCCATACTCCAACATAACTAATGTACTTCCCTAAATGTCTGATTTACTCCCATGGCATCGAGTGCTTACCTACTGTGAGGAATTCAATACCTTTGGACGGCGAATCTTTGAATATTTGGAAGAAGGTTCTACATAACCTGCATATGAAGAACCCGCGAACCAGAATGGACTCCCATGCCTGGCGAGTAATTACGCCATACGGGTCCTACCTTTATCTACCGAGAACACGCTCAGGAGCAGCCGTTCTAATACCCCACCCAACAACGCGCAGCAGAAGGCCCACAACATTGACGGGTAGATTATGCTGTCCGAGTCACTAGATTTCAATAGTGGTCGAGGATTACTGTTAGCCTGCTTAACGTACGTGATAGTTCGCACTTTCGAGACCGCCGGTATACCACGATTTCCGAACTCTATCTATATACACACCTCGCCCGTAACCTTATATCGGCGCCTTCCCTCTATCTACCGAGCACGTGCTAGCAGCAGCCGCTCCTATCGAGCCAATTAACTCGCTTACAGCTACGGGAGATCGGCGACCCGTCGTGGTCCGAGATCGGGAAGATCGTTCATAAGCCGAAAGCGGGCGCTGAAGTGAAAAGGTATCTGAAATTGGATCCGTTAGCCCCTTACTTGACGCAACCCCACCGTCACGCAGAGTTCGGTAGGTACTTTCTGTAATGTTCTGATCCTCGGTCACACAGAAAAGCCCGGAAAGATAGAAAAAACTGGCGGAACAAAAGAAAAACACAGATAGTTACAACCACATAAAATGTCACACAAACACCCGAACGCGCCCAGAACTTTGATCTTCATGATTATGGACGGCCGTGGAGCCATGCACTAACATTTATCTTCTGAAACGCCTAAAAATTCGGCTCCTTGGCGAACTTAGCATTGTATTTATCCCCACAGAGAGGGTCCGAAAGATACTCTCGCCCGAACAAAGGATGGGCACAGACACAAACACGTCGAATCCCCCCACTAACTCGAGGACACACTTAACCTTTCCTTTCTCTGTCACTTTTGTCATCCAAGTCGTCATCCTTCTTGTTTCCTTCGAAAAGGTGAGCAGCCAATACTCTCTCCCTAATATCCGGTTCGGCTTCTTCGGGGATGACATGCTCAATGTTCTATCGGCAAAGAATGTCGTCTCCGGATTCGGCTATGAAGGTCCGACCATTCGCTCTAGTATATGTCCCGGGATGGCCCAAGAACCCGGCGGAACTTCCAGCTGGCTGGCCGAGACCTTCCATTTGTGCTTTCTAGCATGGATTGTTGTAATTAGACAGTGAAATTAGAGATACCTAGCGGCGGGCCTAGCATCTGTCTTGAAGGCTAATTCTCTGCCGTCCAGATCTCCGAAGCTGCAGCTAAGGTCCGTTTCCGGGACCCTCGTCTATGATTCTCAGCACCCAACGGTCAATGTTGCTGTTTGGCAACAACTACGCACCCTTCACCGGCACAAACGACCTGGTAGGTCAAACCAGTTCTTGAAAAATTGGCTGTTTCTGATGCCGAACAGTTCCCCTACCGAAGAACCACCAATAGCATTACCATTACTGTGGTTCCCGGGGCGAATGGATAGATGTGGGCCGCCTTGAGACGAGTGGTGTTCATGTACAGAAGCATATGTTGGTTAGTGTTGATTAATTCTTTCCGGGGTCGGCTTTTGCTCCCACAAGGATCGTTGTGCTTTCTTTTACAAGAACTCAACTAACAGGCTGAGGAAATACTTGGAAGGATCCGGGGAAGCATCGTAAGGCTGTGTGGCTCCGTTCTCTGCCACTGGAGATCAGCCAGAGTGCCCTTTAAATTTGCTACGGCCTTTAATCAATGTTCCTAACGGGCCTGGCCAACAATTTGGAAAGCTCGCGTAGTCCGGCGGGGCCCGAGTTTTCAGCAAACAATTATCCTATATGGGTGGCAGACGACGTTATCTTTTGTGGCGAGGAGGACGGTTTTCGTTGGAAATATTGCCTCGTCCAAATCGATTCTGATAAGATCATAGTTGGCATTCTACCACGTCTCCGGGTCTATATACTTGTTGAGAGACAACGCGTTTCAGAGTCTTCTTTGCCGAATTCGCAGCTGGCGGGGCAAGATCTTGTATCGAACGGCCGCCGGAGATGTTGGGCGCTCGGGAATCATAGCTAAGTGGCCGGTGGCAGTGCATGCATTCTCGGGATTGGTAGACGGATCCATGGCGGTAGAATTCTGGGTCTTGTTTGGTAGATGGTACTGTAGTGGAGCAGTCAAGATTGAAGATTCTGCAGCAACAGTCGATAATCTAGAGAGAAGTAGAAGTGTTTACAAAAGGGTATGGACTTAAGGTTAAGGTTGTACGCTAGTGCAATATCTGTGACTCAAAGTGCGCGTCCAAGTGTACCTATCTGTGACTCAAAATGCACCTCCAAGTGCACCCGAGTGCAGTCTTCAAGTGCACTCGAGAATCGTCTCCAAATGCCCTCGAATGCAGTCTCTAAGTGCACATTCAAGTGCAAGCGTATACCAGCAAGATCGGGGGAGAGGGATTGATTCTATGGAGTACATTCTAGATGGCAGTTAAATTGAGCTAGACTGCGTGTGAGAATAAAACCTATCAATTACACTCTATCCATATGGGCAACCACTAATGGAAATTATAGTCTCCGCTTTTTCTCAACGCCATTCACCTCTAGACTGCAAGCAGGATCATCAAAGACCCCTGGGAGATGGACGGGCAAGAAACGCTTAGGATGGCACCATGCAGCGATTCCGGAAATCCATACCATGGAAAGGTTCCCTGGCTATAGACGATAATGTCATCTATTCTCTAACTACCATACGGTCGGTTGGGGGCGTTTGGAGACAGTGCTCGGTTGAACTTGGAGACGGTGCTTGGATGCATATGATCCTTGACAGCGATTGAGCACGCTCTGAGCTCCGCTGATATAGGCCGCCGCATACTACAGCATCATCAATAAACCCGGCATCCGACTCTGGTGGTCAAACCACGTGTACGTATCCTTGTCTTGCGGCAGTGGGTCGTCTGCTTGATGAGCTCGAGCTACAACCCCATCTCCTGCGTTACCAAAAGCCGTCGCTGTGATGAGTGCCTACGTTTTATCTCTTCTGAAAATGCATATATATGGTTTCATTGGTCACAATGCGTACTTACGTTTTCTTATGCATTTTTTCCCGGAATATGTTTCCCATCCATTATTAGTACGTGGTTGTGACATAGGAAAGGGGCACATTTTGTAAGGAGACAGGGGCCGTCTGAAAGAACCGTATAATTTTTGTGTGATATCGGAAGAGGTCATGGTGAATCCGAGAATTAACCGTGTGCCTTAGATAGGTAGATATTAAATTAGGAGGTCGTTTGGTGGCTGTTAGGGCTTGGGGCTCCGGGCCGCTGTTGCTAGGTTAGTAACGTCGTCCCAATGCCATGTAGCCGCGGTTCGGTTGCTACTTGGATATGATGTGTTCTCAGGACCTCTTCCAGATTTGGTATGAAGCTTGAAATTTGACGCCTACGGGGAGTAGTCCAACGGACAATCTACAGTGTTATTGGACGTACACCCATTCGCGGATCAACCCCGTCTAGATCTCCGAATTCGGGTGTAACATTATCATTGCCAACCAAGGCGCTAGTACGGGGCAACCCACCACTATAATTGTGGCAGTGGGTGAGGATTATAAAGTATGGCACTAGCTGTCGCAGCCTACCTGTTCCGCCTGCATCAAAAAGGTTCCCGCACGAATGATGGTGAGCTGCTCCACATTTGACATGCAACTTGAGGTCAATACTTATGTGTCTGAATGCGAGGTATTTCGTAGCCTTGAGTAAACCTGGAAGAAAGCACCCTACAGTTAGTGTTCTACGAATTTCCATGAGTTTAATCATGGCAAGCATTAATAGGTGAACATGAGCCATCTCCGCTTTCTCCTCTCTCCATATGTCTGCCCTCCGGATAACAAGAACCTTTTCGTTCCCGATAAAAAAACGCGACAACCTTAGACTTCTCACGCACACCTTTTTCCAAGAATCTCCCATCTCGTACTACTGCACAGTAAACATAGCCCATAACTCGAACGCACACTACACTGCTTCTGTTCAGTTATTACTCACGAGGACAGCTATTTGAGAGAATTCTGATGACTTATATCTAAATCTTCAGATATACCAGCGAGTGTCCATAATCGTCCTGCCCCCAGTTGTCAACCTCGCGATGGCTGCGGTTGTTCTCCCGGAGGTATTGTCTCACCAGAAGCACGCCACGAATCGCAGTACAAAATACTGGCAGAATAATTGGCTTTAGAAGTGTTACATTATATTCGGTCAAATTCGAGAATCTGTTAAAGAGCTGGACTACTTGTCGGCGTTGGTTTTCGGAAGGTTGAGAACTCTAAGTCGTAGTCTCTGGACTAGTTAGCAAATTTGTGAAGTTCCTATCTAGCGTTAACTTCGCAATACAACTCAAAGAGTGTTAGTTTAAACCATACCTATTCAAGCCACTACTAGTCGGGTTGTAATACATAAATTGAAGCGTCTGCACAGTTGGGTGTGTCAGCTCGGGAGGAGTGTGGCTATATGAGGCCTCCGATAATGTCGTATACCCTTTTCATCGCTCTTTCTATGATACTACTATCGTTACTGTGATCGCTCACACTTTGACCGAAATAGAACGATAGCGGTGTCTTAGCTCTGACCTCCAGGCCGATTTCAAGAATCCAACCCCCGCAGTGTGAACAAAAGTTGCGAAGTTGAGAAGGATACGATTGGCAGATTTATGAGCGTCACTCTGGACTACGGAGATGGGTGAGGGTATACAGCCTGCATGATCACAGCACATCGCCCGTGAAGCTTAATCTCCAAACTTTAAGGTAACAAACAACTTTCAGCTTACGGATTAACTAAAGCAGAGCCACGGAACGATTGCAATTTGGTGCGCTATATAGTAAGTACATCCGTATTTTTATTTAGTTCACTCCTTCAGGTCTCATTCTACTCCATGTGCCTCCTAATACTTGTATGCTCCTACTCTTCTTTACTACTATTACCATCTTTAAGGCTGTGCCGCATTTGGCTTTTCTACTTACCTGATTGGTGGATGCAAGTCCGCAGGAAGGGCTTCTCGAGCGGCGTTGGTTAATTGCTTGCATATGTTGTTTTTCTCGGATTGTTGATCTGTTCTTTTCTTCTCAATTACAGAAATTACTTATCTTGGTATGGAAATGTTTCAGCTAAGCATTCCAGGGAGCTGCTCTTTTACACCGGCGATAGTGTTGGTGGATCTGAATGCACCGGCATTTAGGTAGAGGTTTCGTTGCTGGCGTCAGGCAAACTCGATTGTGGAATCGTAGTATCTATTGCATTTTCTGACCTACAGCAACAGTCCCAAGCAACACCGGGGATGAAACTGCGAAATCTTCAGCTACTGCATGTCTAAGAAGGAGGGTGCAGGGGTAGAGAGTGTCGTGGGGGGTAATTTATCGCACTGCATACGCGGAACCACCTCTTATGCATACTAAGGGTGTTAAAATGCAAGCTCTTGGGCCCCAAGTAAGCATTTAATGCACCCAGAGCCCATGAATGTGTCACCGAAAACTTTTAATGCACTGCTGTTGAATGGCCCCAAACGTTCAAGATGTCATCGAGGATTTCATAAAATTCCGTCGGGTCCGTCTTGAGGGCCGAGGTTGGGGCGTCTCAGTCGCGCAAATGACCAAAAGAACAGGTGATGAATGCTGACCGTTCAGAGCACTTTCTTCTGGATAGTTAAGAACTTTTATCATTCGAAACGGCCTACACTGAGCCCGCATACCTGTGGTGGGTGGATATGTATCCGTTGATGGGGCGCCCTATCCGCGGATCGACCCGATCTGCGGATGGATGCAACAAATTCACAAAGACACTTCCCAATAGCTGTCACTGTACTCAGCATTATGGTACGAATGAAGCGGCCAAATTATAGCTTTTAATGTGTGAACCGAGCTAAAAAGTGATGTGATACTCCCGAAGTTCGAATGGACGCCCTCGTGACAACGAAATAAGGCTTAACAAACGTGCATGGAAATGGAAAATCTTGACCACTATCAGTACTAACCTTTATCTTAGGGCTGACCAGCATGAGACGAGATTCTGAAAAACTTACGCAAATCCTCAAGAGTTAGAGAGGTGTCACAATAGCCCGGTCTGTAAAAGAGTCATCACAATCGTAAGCCTGTCCGAAGCATTATGCTCGGTAATACTTCATTCAAGCCTCAATAGCCGCGATATATTCTCAGGCCTAGCATATTTAAGTTACTCAACGGAATTGTCCCGCTGTCTCTTCGAAGGGATTTTTCAAACCGACATTGCTTCGGAAAAGCGCGGTTCACGTAGGTCAGGACCATTATTAGTTGTCGAGACCCGAAGTCTACACAGGTCCAAGGCGATGTTCTATCTTTGTGACCGTGAGCAAATATATAATAGAGACCCACGAAGCAGCAGATATGTGGAATAAGCCAAAACAGGAAGGCAAGCCGCGGAAACCCTAACCCTTCACACCACCAGTGGACGTCGTGCTTGAGAGCAGGGATACTGACTCACAACGTCACACATGTACTCCCTTCCGAATTAAGGCGTGAATGGGGAGTACGATTCCGACTCCGTATACGCCAATCACTTTAGTTCTGTGAGTCAAGTCAGGTCATTTCAGCAAAATTATACTGCGTATCACTCTACCAACTGTTGCTGCCTAAAACTTATGTCGTGACTCCGAAACCATTGGTGTCTCGGTAGTATCACATAAGGCGCGGGGCTAGGAACCCTTTCCCTACCGAATTTAAAAGACCCTATATTCTCCGTCTACCCCGTGGATTATCCATTCCCCACCAACCTGCTGCCAAAACCGAACCTAACTCTTGTCCCCCAGAGCTCCCAAAGTCTCCAATGTCATCCTACACGCGGGTTGTGCCGCCTTCGGGATATCCTCCTCCTCCTCCAATATTTCTACCTTCCGGCTCTCCACCGCCGCCCTTCCCTTACCCCACCCGTGGCCATCCCCGGAGACGTGGCGGCCGCCCCCGTCAAATGCCAATGGGTGTACCGAGAGCTCGACCACCGCCACCCCCAGGTTCCGTCGAAGAAGAAAAAGACAAAACCCCTATCCTCCCGCTCTCCCCCTCCGACTACAAGATCCAAGTAAAGCACCTCGAGCAGCGCTTCGACGAGGACCAATACTACTCTATCAGCGAGCCAGTATCTGGTGGGCCCCCGCCCAAAGACCGCGACGACCGCTGGCGCGAATGGGCCCTGTGCGTCATCCGAAACTTCGACCACAAAGATACCCACACCAGCACCACGCTGCAGGTCAAGAGCCCACATATCAAGGACCTCGTTAAAAATGTCATCGGTGATAAATACCCCGGCGTCTCCTTCTCCACCGAAAATATCCAGCTCGATTTCCCCCTGCGGAGCTTGTGGCATTACCGACCGCAGTTGCGCGACGCGTGCGAGGAGTTGAAGGGGTTGGAGAGGGAACATATCGACTTCTTTATGGAGTTTCTCGATGAAGAGTTCGAGGAGACTATCCGGGAGTTTGAGAACCTCACGGAACAGGGGCTGATCACGTATCCGCTACTTTGGACTATCTTTAAACCTGGCGAGATTGTATATACTGCGGCTAACGACTACCACCCCATCCGTGCCTACCGACACTACGAGGGGACATACCTTCACGGCCAGTGTCCGCAATACCGTCTCGCGAACGAATACGTCACTTACGACGGCGAGCACTTTGGAACCTCGCACGCTAATGCCGCAATAGGGAAGTTCACGGGAACGAGGAAGATTACACGGCTCCCTGCGTTCCCGCTCGCGTGGCACCCGCATGCCGACAGCATCCGAGAGAAACTCGCAGAGCGCGGACAGAAGTTTGAGGCCCTCCGCGGGAAACAGTATTGCTATTACGCGGGGATTACGCTCGGAGAGTATGATCGAGAATCAGAGAGGATCAAGAAGTACAGCGTCAATGGACCGATCATGATTGACTGCGAGATCTTTGGTCGGATGGTCCCCGATCGCGCCAATGTCGTCGATCAGAAGTATAAAAAGGGTTCGCTGAAAAGGGGGGGTTGTAATTACAACTACTATGAGAGCGATTATGAATCTGGCTCAGATCTGGACGATGATATCCTTGATGATGACGACGACGAAGAAGATACAGACGAACCTCCAACGCCATCGTGGAAACGCCCAGAGGACCCAAAGACCTACCGCCCCCTGACGGAAGAACAACATCTCATCTGCGACAGCATAGTGCACGGCTTTGCGTTCAGCGAGAAGGTGTGGGTGCAGTTCGCGGTCGAACTTGTGCAGCCTCCCGTCTGGAACGATAAGGCCTTCGACCAGCTCGTACTCCCGGCCACACAGAAGTCGCTGATCCGTGCGCTCGTCGATTCCCACGTCAAGGACCAACGTGGCTTCGACGACTTCATTAAGGGCAAGGGACGGGGCTTGGTGGCAATACTCCACGGACCTCCAGGTGTCGGTAAGACACTGACCGCAGAATCCGTGGCACACGCGAGTCGCCGTCCGCTCTATGCGGTTTCTTCCGGTGAGCTGGGAATCGATGCGAAGGAGCTTGAGGGTAATCTTGCACGGATCTTGGATATGGCGTCGTCGTGGAAGGCTGTGGTGCTGCTCGACGAGGCAGATGTGTTCCTGGAGAAGCGCAGCCAGCACGACCTTAAGCGTAATGCCCTGGTCTCGATCTTTTTGCGTCTGCTGGAGTACTACCAAGGAATCCTCTTCCTGACCACGAACCGCGTCAAGACTTTCGATGAGGCGTTCCAGAGCCGGATCCACGTCGCGTTGAAGTATAGTAATCTCGAGGTGGATGCGAGACGGAGCGTGTGGAGGAACTTTTTGGAGAGGATTGAGGATGGAGGAGTGGATGTGGGTAATGAGGGGTATGACAAACTGGCTAGGCATGAGTTGAATGGGAGGGAAATTAAGAATGCGATTGGAACGGCGAAGACTTTGGCGGATGCCGAGGGCGCGAAGTTGGATGTGGAGAGGCTCGAGGTGGTGCTGAAGATTCAGCAGGAATTTGAGAAAGAGATGCGGGAGTAAAAGGGATTGGGAATGGTGTGTAGACGAGGAAAAATCGCGATAGATAGAAATAGGAGGATGTTTCGTTACGATTGATTATTGCCCGTGTGCTCTCGCTCATCCACCTACTTCTTAAGTAGTACTGTAAACACCAAAGCTCGAAACCTATTCTTTTACTCTCTCATCTTTTACGACTTTTATTCAGGATAATCCCTTGGAAGACTATTCAGCACCGTAACCCTCTTGACCGATTTTTATCTAGGATAACCCTCACCACGAATGTTGAGCCAAATAGCGGGCAAATTGAAGAGAATCATTTGGGGATTTTGTCGGTTAAAGTCCGCTTTCTCTCCCTTTTGTGGGGTATAACTTGTGATGCTGCATGTTGCGTTGCAATTTAATGACCGCATGAGTAGTCATTTCAGGGTTAATTAATAGTCATGTTAGGGGTAATGACTCACGCATTGCTAATTGATGTGTCACTAATGATTACTCATTGCTGTAATCACTGACAACCTTCAAACACGGGAAGAAGCATAAAGAAATCATAAGCCTGATAATATAACCATGAATTCTTTTAATTCTCGATTGCCTTTTCCTTATGAGAGGGTTATACTGCAGTTAAGAGTTATGCTGCATAATATGGTCCCAGAGTTATCCTGAATAAAAACCGTATCTTTTACTACATGCAAAGAGGGGTTTTTTTAACGGCGGTCGTAAGACCATTATCCTTATATAACTATTACCCAACCATCTGGGTACCGTTTTTGGCGGTTGTCAGACGGTCAAAAATGCTTTTACGACAGTTGTATGATAACGACGATCTTACGACCGCAGTTAAAAAAAACCCCCTTTTTTCATACAGTAGTTTAGAGATGCATTTGTTCACTCCGCCCGGCTATTACCAATGAACTGACTAGACCGATTATCGAAATCTTCCTCTACATCATTAGGGCTCAAACCTTCCAATAAACAAGGGCTGATGCCTAGCTTAGCCGGTGTCACAAACACCTGATGCTATAAACACCAGGGGTTCGAAACCCACGGTTGGTGCTGTAAACACCTAAGTTTATGAAAGGTGCTCTAAACACCAAGGTTCAAAACCTGTAACGTTCATTCTTTTACCCTCTTTACAGAAGGTGTGTTTTCCCTCCGCCATTAAGGACCTGCTACAAACATCGCCCCTATCCCTATTCAGTATAGGAACATGTGCAGGCGCATGCCGTTCACGGAGGAGGTGGAGTGGAATGCTCTCACTATGCTTATCGAATTGGTGCTAAATTCGAATCCCTCTCCAGCAGTTACAGGCCGTTTGACAGTCAATGCTTGGGTTAAGGCTGCGGATCCGGCTCGCAAGTAAGTTGAATGCTTCACTGTGCTTATCGAATTGGTGCTAACTCACTCTCCGGAAACCTTGTTGAGTTACGGACCGTTAGAAAGTCAATGCTGGGGGCGGTAGCGATGGGGTTGCTGGGTTGAGGTTATCCCACGGACGAGGGGTAGTTTCTGCGCCGTTCCAGGTGAACTATGGATTATACGATTCCACCGTTAGGCTATTATCCCGCCGGTTAGTGCGCCCATGGCCTGACGACATCGCTGTCGATGCTATGATTCTTATATCCACCGTTGAGGAGGATCTGAGAGGAATAGTGGGTGAGAACGACTAGTTCGTAGACTTCAACGGCACTGTTAACTTCCGCTCGCCGCAGACAGATGTTTAAGACAAGCGAGCCGGCATGGAGTCCAACCGATTCGATCCAACGATGTGAACAAACTTAAGCCTGTAGCCAACGGTGGACGGTTGCGTTCCTTTCTGGTTTGGGGCACCGCCCGTCTATGCTTAACCTCACGCCGCAGCACCTTTTGTCTAGTAAGTTTTGCTATAGGATGTTTCTAAGACATGAGGGTTTAGGGCTTCCTTCTATTCAGGGTTCAAGACATACCCCGTAGATCTTCACTCACCCGCGTGCAAGCCTATCACGTCACGGATGTGCCTCATAGACTAGAACATGCGTTAAAAGTGCTTCTGTGGCGATCTCTTAGATAGCGGCTGGGCTGACATCACCGCCCCCCGCAAACCCACGCACGTACGCAATTAGAATACTCAAGGGATCGCCACCTTATGCACCCCAAGAAGATCACCTTGACTGGTGACGCAGGGTGGGCGTGCTTGCGCAATCACTTACGCCGGGACGCATCATGAAGCATCTACTGGAGTCGTAAGTACCTTACTAATCCACCACCAAAGATTCATCCCAATCACACACCATCACTCACAACTGTAACCTCGCAAGTCATAACATCATAAAATTACCACCTAAGGGATATATGTACTTTCAAGTTATATATGATATTGAATGGGCTTGACCCCAATTAAAAGAAAAGAAGAAACAAGAATCGGTATGACTTAACACACCCTCACAACCCCGGATCCGGAACCCTTACTCCCATGTGAAATATACACCCACACAGTTACAGAAAACACAGAAACAAGGAAAATCGGGTATCAACGTGAACCCCTCACACGCCTAACATTACTCCTTCCCCCGCTCCGCGATAAAAACTACCACAAAGGCTTCTCGGTATAATCCGGCGGAAACGCGTCCTCGTGTCTCTCAATCTTTCCGTCAGAGACAATAGCGCCATGATCACTACACGGGTTGACGCGGCTAGTATGCACAACCTCCTGCCGACTAACTCCCCCGGCATCCCGCGGGATCCAGATCGCGGGCGGCTGCGCGATGATACTGGGGTTGTAGTACGCATCGCGTTCTGTTTCGGGGGTATAATGGATCTCTGGGAAGTCCTGCGGGATGCGTTTGCGGAGGTGTTGGTATGACTCGTATTTTTCAGGATGTAGGAATCGTGTAATCATGCCGGGTTTTGGGTCAGAGACGCCGGCGATGCCGTCGCCGTCTGCGTCAATAGGGACGTCGGCTACGCCGTCGCGGTCGGCATCGACGGCTTCGGGAAAGCCGGAGCCGTTACGGCGGACACCGCTGGAGAGTTCGCCTGCACCGCTCTTGGGTTCGTGGACATGGTGGTTTGAACCATCTTCGACGGAGAGAAGGGCTTCTTCTTCGACTTGCAGATTCTTGGGGAGGAACTCGAGAAGGGGTTGGATTGCGGAGCTGAGGGTCATTTGGAAGAGGATTGTGAATATCAGGAAGATTGCCTGTATGATAGTGGGTCCGATGGCCTTACTAACACCGAAAAGACCGAGAAGGCAGACCTGGCCGATGTAGACACCAGTCAGGGTCTGGTACAGCGCCCGCGGGTAGACTAACCCTTTGGTGTCGATGTCGATGTTGTACACGAACAGGAAGTTATATCTGTATGCGAAGTACAAGAGTCCGAAAGCGACTGTGGTGAATCCCAAGACTAACGGCGCAATGATCGAATAGGATATAGAAATGACGCACAGGTTGGTGTAGACCGGGAAGACAGTTCCCCATCCAAGACCGGTGAGGCTGGACCAACGGCGGAACATCTTGCGAGGAGTGTTGTCAAACAAGAGACCCAATATCTTATAAAGGATCACTCCGGCGGCCTGCGCAAGGGCCCCAGCGGAGATGGAAAGACCCTGAAGGATCAAGAAAGAGATGTAGAAATTAGACGCCTTGGGCAAGCTCTCGGCGAGCAAACCAGGAGCAGAACCCGGGTTATTGATTACGTCCGATACAACAGCAGACGCCGCAGAGGTCATTGTCGTGATTAGGAAAACCTGGATAACCTGGAACAAGAAGTAGCTGTTCTGCACTCTAAGCTCGATCAATGACAACGACGGTAAGCCAGAAATCTTGGCCATCAATCTGAGAATAATAGGAAGCAAAGCCATCAAGACAGCGAGCATCACTACAGGCAGAAGACCAGTAATAAGGCCAAGAATAACCTCGGGGACATTCCGTATGAAGCTCAAAAACGGAAGCTTATCGATTAAGTAGTCGATCTGGGAGATGGCACCAACAATTGCAACTGGGATGGACCAGAAGATGACGAGTACCACAACGAAGGCAGTGGTGGTAGCAAATTTGACAAGACGTTCCCACCATTGTAGCTTCATGTTGCTCCAGATGATTTCCTCAGGAGTGAGACCAATGTAACGGGGTGCCATATGCAAGGGCTTCTGATGCATCAGGGTTTGCAGAGCAACTTGAGCAGCTGACTGAGAGGTGAATTCGATAAAAGCGGAATTGAGTTTCTTGCCATCGCCTACTCTCTCCAAAGATTGCAATTCATCAATCTTGGGGTTCAACTCGGACAGTTTTGCACGGCACCAATCAATGGTATCAACCTAACCATGGTGGCATTAGCTAGCTTCCCCACAAACACATGCAAGCAAGGTCCTCATACCTTTTCTCCGATGATAGGCTTTAATCTATGGGTGGGGCGCTTGCTGCGAGGCAACCATCGGGCGGCGACACTTCCACTCTCTCCCTCGGCCTCCGTGCCAGGCTGATGATCCTTTGGTGGCTGTTCAGCATTACCACTCTGTTTGGTACGCTCCTTATCGGCCAGCTTGACTAGTTTGACTTCTGCGGCTTCCAACTTCATTGCAACCTCATTACGCTCCTTGACGAGATCGTCGAGCTCCGTAGTATCGGTGGAGATCCAGACACGCTTGACATTGTCGAAAATCCTCCGCAAGGCCGTCTCGTTCAAATACTGGAGAGGGATGGTCTGCACAAGTACGGTACGCGCCGAAATGCGGGAGGAGTAAATAGGGGACAGCATGTAGGCCTGCCTCATGGTCGTGAAGAAAATGAGTTCGCGGTAAATGGTGAAAAGAACGAACCCGTAAAAGAGCCAACCGCAAAAGACATGAGCGTAAAAGCTATACTCAATGTCAGTCATTCGTTCTGCTATCTCTCACCAGATTGATCACTTACCGGTTGCTGTTGTTTGAGTTTGTCGGGTCATTCACGTTGGCGAAACCAAGAAGATCCAATCCTGTCTTCTTCCCGGCACCAGTGGCGTTGAGAGGGAAAAGAATTGGCCATGTCAAGCAACACCCAACAAAGCATATCAACTGCACCTTTCGCAGATATCGAAGGAAAAAGTAGCCATCAAGGCCGTTGGTGCGCAAAACTGTATCGTCCCTGCCACACAGATTAACCCCGAATTAGCATACACCTCCGAGATATAAATATCGAATCAACGCGCCGCGATATCATCTCGGCAGAATGGTCAACAAGGATATGGGACGGATCATACGGAATTGTCCAAACACCCTTGATCCAGCCGATAAACCCGGAAAAGCCGCTTACACCTTCTACCTCATCGGCATAACCATCTCCATTGTCGTCAAGAACACGCAATCGTCTCCATGTCTCGACGGTTCCAATCTTGCATACCCAGTCAGTATTCGTTTTGGCTAAGTCCTTACGCGGACCAATTGCATCGGCAACAACTCACATAGGTGCGGGGAGCGTAGATTCTGCGGTTCGACCGACGCAGAACGGCAAAGATTAGAACGAAAACGGCGAAGATAACGAGATTGACGACTAGGGTCGAGAGGAATGCTGCAGTCGAGGTTCCGCGAGCAGAGCCGATATTTGGGTCGCTGCTTTGATTTGCTACGCTCTGACGCTTGATCAATTCAGGGAGCGCATCCATGATTGCGATTTATCGGGAAGTGAGGCGGTATGGGAGCCGCGCAGATCGTCGCTTGTGGCACTCTAGTCGTAGTACCTTTTACGAAGAACTGGCGGGATTGTTGAACGAGGGATCAATTAATTGCAGAAAAGACGTAAAAGGAAAAGATGGTGAATGATTGACTCTGTTTTTATTTGCAGTTTCGTTCGATCGTAGTCGTAAGCAGGGGCTCAGATGCGCACACAGGCGATTGGATGGAAGTGGGGGCGGCGAGGGGATGACAGCGCCTGGAAGAAGGGGAGCGGTGGTGAAGGTAGAAGGAGAAGAAAAAAGATGGAAGAGAGAAGAGGAGAGGTGGGCACGATACAAAACGTAACGGCAGCACGCAGCACAGCGCTGCCAAAAGCAAGTATTTCCGACCACCCCTGACTGTCGCACTACGCTACGTAAATATGCATATTGAAGATTGATTGATTGGAAGCAGCCGAGAAACCCAACAAGTAAACAATGAAACACCCACCAGAGCCAGCCCCCGCTCTTCTGCATCTCTGGACCCTCTCCCTGCCCTCTCCCTCCATCTCTCTTCGCCATCTTCACCATTGCTCCATCTCGACCATTGTACGTCACTCGCCTCGCCACTATCAATTGTGCTACCCTGGCGCAATCAATCTCATTCTCACCTCGCTACCACCCAACCAGCGCCCTTCATATTAGCCAAATATCGTTCACGATCGGCCACACGAGATCGTGTGCAACCGGGGTGGGGACAAGGATGCAGTGTTATTTTCTGAACCGGTGGCGATCCACAAGCACAACGCCAGAAGCAGTTTTTTTTTCGCCGTGTCCAGTCCAGAACCTTTGCGCAACTGGACGCGACCCACGCATAGAGATTCCATGTTAACCTTAAATTGACGCGATGCATTGTCTCGGCTGAGACAAAACAGCCAACGCAAACTGAAACTGGAGCCCTTGTGATCGTGCGAGAAACTCCCATCCCCACTTCCCGTGAAGATGGTAGTTCACGATGCAGGGCTCCGAAATAGCCTTTTGGGAATCATTTCCCCTTAGGCAAAGCGTTAATTACTTTTGATAAGAGCTGCGGGTTTCGCCGTTGCCAAGACACTCGCTGCAATCAATACCGGTCGATCATAATGACGAAACAGCCTCGATTTCTGCTCTCCTCCTCTTCATCTGCGCCTTCTGGCTGCATGCTGCTTTATTCGTCTCAGCCTTGAAGTATTTTCGACTTTGATGAACTGGTAAAAGGTCCCTTTGAGGCCGCTACAATGTTGGCGAAAACATAGGGGGTTGGGCGTTCACGGCTTGGTTCGGAAAGCTTCTTTTGACAAGCCACAAACGGGGGCTGCTTTCCGCACGGGCTACAAGACTTGTATTTGAAGCAAGGCGTTTCATGATGGGTGCGACGGGTTTGTTTGTTTGTAATCATCTTGTATTCAACCGCTTGCGGCTATGACATACATCTTCCTATAATCCCTTTTCGCTCCAATGAAAACACAAAGTGAAAACAAAGTAAAGTTGCGAACCCCCTCCACTACCCTTCCCCTAGGGTGCGACTTTCTGGGGCACGTGTGTATTAGGATGCTCTGCTCTATATGAAAACCTTGGAGGATTATCTGGGAAGAAGTGTGGGATGTGGAAATAAGTACCCAGCCTGGTGTAATGAGGATCAGAGATTGAAATGTAAAGGTGATTTCAAACTGTACACTCTTATTGGCAGAGATGCATATGTAGGTGGAGATGCGCGGAGCCTTAGGCCTTTCACAACAAGTCCGGGCTCGTTCCAGGCATTCGGCATCCCGAACACAATTCCATGAGCTGGGCTGCCGACGAGCTGCTGTTTGTTTCGTTTCGCGCACTCAAAGTCTTTTTAGGGGCTGCCCTGGACACTTTTGAGTATCATAGAGCCAGAGTAGAAGATGGTAGTGCTGATGATGTTTCGCTGAAAAGTAGTGAAAGGGAGTAAATTTGAAATTCGAAAGAATGACTTGGCATTTGGGCTAGGTGCCCGAATACATGAGTAGGGTACGTACTCTCCATCTACCTACTGCATGAAAAGTTACGGTGGTCTTAATGGCTTTTGCAGTTGTTAATTAAATTACAGTGGTCTAAGAGATTATTAACTTGCGGTGCGCCCGATACTCGTCACTCCGAATTATGGCAGAGTGGGTCCTTAATGGCCTCCGTAGGCTGCTATCTTCTCCAAGGAGAGGCACGACTCAAAAAAACTTGAACATTGAACTGGAAACGGCCTTAATGAGACATCCACTGTCTGTAAATTATTGTGTCCTCCACGATCATGTGTTTTCATAATCTATCGGAGTATTACTATCGCGTCTTCATGCAAAGTCGGACACTCACCATGTGGAATTGCGTCAGGGTTAAATTGGATAAATGAAACTCGACCCGAATTGTGCCCCAAAGCGATGAGGTTGTCCAGGGTATTGACACAGGAAGGGCTGAAATCGTCCCTGGAAGGGCGGAAATCGACCGGAAGCCAGAGGAGTCTTTGTGTCCCGAAAAGTATCCAATTCTGACTTGCGCTCAAATAAAATGGTGTACCGGCCAGGAGCCGATTGTTTTTGTCGGCAATAAGTCGAAGATCTATGATCTCTGTGTCTGTTTCGAGGGATTGACCGCTGCTGGAAAACAATAGACGACGGGTCGGGATATTGAATACCCGAATCGCGTGTCCCGTTCTGACATCCCAAAGCTGGACCGTCTTGTCGCCAGACGCAGATGCAAGGAGCTTGTCATTGGGCGAGAATGCCAGCGCTCTGACGTATTCGGAATGGCCTTCGAGGGTCTTGCGCGAGACTCCGGTCGTCGGATCCCAGAGCCGCACCGTCTTGTCACCAGACGCAGATGCGAGGAGTTTGCCGTCGGGTGAGAATGCCACCGCTAGGACCCCGCCGGAATGGCCTTTGAGGGTCCTGCGCGACGCTCCGGTCGTCGGATCCCAGAGCCGGACTGTGTGGTCGTATGACGCAGATGCGAGGAGCTTGCCGTCGGGTGAGAATGCCACCGCTCTGACGTATTCAGAATGGCCTTCGAGGGTCCTGCGCGAGGCTCCGGTCGTTGGATCCCAGAGCCGTACCGTCTTGTCGCTAGACGCAGATGCGAGGAGCTTGCCATCGGGGGAGAATGCCACCGCTGCGATCCAATTGGAATGGCCTTCAAGGGTCCGGCGCGGGGTTCCCGACATCGCGGTCGAATCCCAGAGTTGCACCGTCTTGTCGTAGGATGTAGATGCGATGAGTTTGCCGTTGGGTGAGAATGCTACCATACGGACCTTTCTGAAATCGCTTTCGAGGGTCTGGCGCGAGGGTCAGGTCATCGCGATCGAGTCCCAGAGCCGTACCATCTTTTCGACGGACGCAGATAGAAGGAGCTTGCAATCGGGCGAGAATGCCACCAGCTTAACTAATCTAGAATGGCCTTCTAGGGTCCTGCGCGAGGCTCCGGTCGTCGAATCCCAGAGCCGCACCGTCTTGTCGCCGGATGCAGATGCGAGGAGCTTGCCGTTGGGGGAGAATGCCACCGCATTGACATAATCGGAATGGCCTTCGAGGGTCCGGCGCGGGGCTCCTGACATTGCGATCGAATCCCAGAGTCGCAGTCTTGTCGAAGGACGCAGTTGCAAGGAGTCTGCCGTCGGGTGAGAATGCCACCGCTATAACCCTGTCAGAATGGCCTTCGAGGGTCCCGTGCGATGCTCCGGTCGCAGGATCCCAGAACCGCACCGTCTGGTCGCCGGATCCAGATGCGAGGAGCTTGCTGTCGGGTGAGAATGCCACTGCATAGATCAATGAGGAATGGTTTTGGAGTGTCTGGCGCAAGGTTCCGGTCGTCGGATCCCAGAGCCGCACCGTCTTGTCGAAGGACGCAGATGCGAGGAGCTTGCCATCGGGTGAGAATGCCACCGCTAGGACCATGTCGGAATGGCCTTTGAGGGTCCCGCGCGAGGCTCCCGTCGTCGGATCCCAGAGCCGCACCGTCTTGTTGGATGTAGATGCGAGGAGCTTGCCGTCGGGTGAGAATGCCACTGCTGGGGCCCCACCGGAACGGCCTTCGAGGGTCCCACGCGAGGCTCCGGTTGTCGGGTCCCAGAGCTGCACCGTCTTGTCGTAGGATGCAGATGCGAGGAGCTTGCCATCGGGTGAGAATGCCACCGCTATAACCCTGTCAGAATGGCCTTCGAGGGTCCCTTGCAAAGCTCCGGTCGTCGGATCCCAGAGCCGGACTGTCTTGTCATCGGACGCAGATGCGAGGAGCTTGCCGTCGGGTGAGAAGGCCACCGCTTCAACTAAATCGGAATAGCCTTCGAGGGCCAGCAATCGAGCACTCCAGTCTTTTGGTGAGGATAGTGCATGTCCGATCCAACCAGGGACGTAGTTCCAAAATCGGCTCCTGATTATGCTTCCACTCGGACTGAACAGAAGTGCAGAGCTATATACCTGAAGGGGAGCCATTTCGATGACGTCTCTAAAGTTCAACGCGAAACGGGTTGCGTCGTGAGCAATCGCAAGCAAATTGCGATTAGTATAAGGCTTCAGTTCAGGTCAGCAATCTTACGGAGTTAAATGTTAATAACAAGGATTCCGGAGTGTGGCTGCGGGTATAGATGGCCAGCTTATTCAAGGTTGGAATACCCTATGAAATGCTCATTCAACTCGAGTGTCGTCTTGCATCAAAAGCTGGAGACTCCGCAGCTTGCTGCCGCACTCCCAAATCCAATGCTAAACGTTCAATGGCCTAAGTCACTCACAGTGAGCAAAGAATGAAAGGTTTTCGTCATGACAACGCCTTCGGATATCTTTTCTATTAGACTGAGAGCCTCGAGCCAATGCAGGAAATGGTCCGTGAAAAACGTGTGGGCTAGGACTAGAAGTGGCTCATTTTCGTTGGGTCCAACGTAGTCCCGCTGATAGAAGTGTTCCTTGACAAACGTACGGACTCGGGCGTAAAGCGGCTTCCTATGGTGAAATTTGACGTTACTGCGCTGAAGATGATACATCCAATAGCGACATGCGTACTGGACCTCTAGAGGGAGGTAGCGTTCAACTTCACGTCTGTTTACTTCGCTCATCAGGGTGCCTGGAAGTCGCAAACTGCAAATGTCGGCCTTGAGATGTCGCGACATGATCTGGAAACAGTCGACAACAAGATCCTTGTGTGTCTTTTCCTTCTCGATCCTGAACTGGTGGTCAGGGCATCTCCGAGAGTTTAGCAGAAAATCGCGAAAAGATGTGTGGAGAAGCCGAATGTGAGAGCCACTGTCTGAATCATCCAACACAGCACGAAGTGAGTCAATTGTTTCATCTACCTCCCACTTCACAATGCGTAGCAACTCGGACAGGGCTCCGGCGGTCAAGGTGTCGGCTAGAACTACGATGGCCCCAACGACCCGTCTGAAGCGGTTCAGTAGCCTCTCTTTCGTTTCTCCGTCCCGGTTCTCAACAACCGCGTACCGTAAGAGTGCTGCGTACATCGAGTCGAGTTGTTTTAGTGGTGATCCATCATTCATTCGCTCTTGTAAGACGAATGAGAGGCGTTCATTCGGATCACTGTCTTTCTGTCCGATAAATCGGCATATTGTTGCGGCATAGATGAACAACCCATCTGCTCGCCGGACAAGTTCGCCAATGATTTCTTCGCCGGGCCATTCCTTAGGCAAGTGACGCCGCTTCCGGGTCTTTGCTAACTCATGATGTAGAAAGAGAGATATGTCGCTGCCGACAATTGACTTAGAAATATTATGAAGGACGAAATCTCGATGAGCAGCTTCAGAGATATCATTGAAACCATGGCGAATAGCGATTTCTGGTCTGCTTGTAATGAAAATTCGCAAGCGGCCAGATTTGAGGAATTTCGCTTGCGCAAGCAGTTGAAGGATCAGCTCAATATCGCCATCGTCCTCGCATTCGTCTAATGCATCGACTGTCACCACTACCGGCTGCGATAACTCGCTCATGCAAGACAGAGGCTGAAGAATGAGATGCTTCCATTGTTCGCTCAGGCCTTGTTCCGCGATATCCGGGTATTCTTTAATAGCTCTACCCAGAGCAACTGTGAATTCAGGCCGTGTACGAGCAAGCTGGTAAGCGAGAGTAGTGAAAATTTTTGAGGCCCTAGCGAGATCTCCTCCACCCCTGGAAAAGAAGAAACTTGCGCCTAGTCGGCTCTCGGTGGACCACGAGCGAGCGAGCGTACGCGCTATCGTAGACTTGCCGGTTCCAGCCATACCATTCAACCAAAAGATGCATGGACCAGTCAGACTGCGGGACCAGAGAATGATATCGTTGAGAAGGTTTGTCCGAGTGCCGTCTAGGCAGACAGGCTCATGCTCCAAACGAGGGGAACTGAAAGCGGCGGCATCAGCGCGAGGCAGTCGCAAAAGCACGTCGTCTTGACTCGAGAAGACGTCAGTATTCTCAGTGGCAGCAGCAGGATGGAACTTACGAATGATAATCGGTTCTCTCTTGGCTCCCTCGTTCGTTTCCAGGTAATATTGATCTCCCTGGCCGTAATTCTGTCCGTATCGGCGGGAACTTGAAAGCAAAAAACCGCTATCTTGGGCAGGGTACCGTGCAGCAATTGATTCCTTGGAGAGCCGTCGCGCACTGATAACATCTGGGGCGGTATCGACGCAGTTATTTAATCTCTGTATGACACTCTGGTAGCCCGGGTCTGTGTTGCTAGTGAATTTGACGATTGTCGAGTGGTTCCCATCTATCGGAACATGGTCACAAATGTCGGCGCTGGATAACGTTGCAGACTCTCGGCTAACCATGCGCAATAGCGGGCCACCACGTTTAAGCTTTCCGTCTGGTGTCTCCTTTTTGTAGCAAATCAGTTCATGGAATAACTCGTGCGATTATGATCCTGAGCTTAACGTACCTCCACGGTGGAAGTGTCCTTCGTCTCGTAGAAAGAGACAATGGAACAGCCCCCAAGGTGGCAGTTTGCCACAAAATTTTGATTGAGAATCCTCAGTAGCGCGGAGTCTTCCATCAGATCATTGACCAGTTGGAAATTCCTTTGGCTTTGCACGACTGAGAGCAGATTCTGGTGGTTGAGACCGCTGTTCGGTACGCCAAACAAGAAAAGTCCCACGGTCGATTGTAAAATGGCTCTATCTGTCTCAGATCCAATTTGTGCTGCGTCAGAAAGAGCCTAGTGTAAATGAGCAAGCAATCTAGCAAATAAAGAACGGCACACCTACTGCCTTGACAACGAGGCCTCCTAGGCTATGGCCAAGAAAGACAAGCGGCCTCCATTTCGTCTAGAAAATTATTAATTGTGAATGACAGCGATGGGGTGATGCCTACCATTTCGGGTTGCCGAATAGAACCAACCCCGTCAAGCAGCTGCCGAGCGTAGTCTTGAATAGAGCTATTACAAATACTCTTTTCAACGATAGAATCATAGCCATATGTGAAGATCCTGCTTCGAGGAATATCCCCCGGTAGGAAGTCCCTTAGCCACATCTTGTATCCTCCTGGCGACTTCCACGATCCAAAAGCATGCCCGGCTAAACCGGTAACGGCAACGATACTGCAATAAGTCAGAGCCTATTAGAAATATTACAACAGAAATACAACATACTCAATCAACGCATTATCTCCCGAACTGTACAGTGCCGTCATCCCAAGGAAGTCGCAATCCACAGTAAGCCGGCAATCGGCTCTACCAGCTTCGAGCTCAACATCAACAGCACCACGGGGAGTACATCCCTCGAAAACTCGAGGTACTTGATGGAAGACGACGGTAGCTACCTGTGTCCATTGGTCGGGAACGAGGGTAAGAGCTAGAATATTCGAACTATTCGAATGCTCTTTGTCTGAGGCGCGGTCTAACGCCTTCAAGCACCTGCGGAGCTCGGACCGGTCGATGGAAGCGGGTATTGATGTGATGCGTAGTGCGCGGAATAGTACGTCCGTAGGCCGACGCCGGTGATCGCTTGAGGGATGCGTGCCTTCCAGCATTTCGCTGTCGCCTGTATTAACCGAGCGCACGTTCGGGGGACTCATTCTTCACTCTATCGGTACGCGAGGGAACAGGGTAGAACCCGGGAATGCAAGGAAGCTGCGATAGCACGAGAAACCGCGAAGTCAGTGCAATGCGGCTGTGCGGATCTGCACGCGCGACTGAGGCTCTAGGAAGAAATGGTTCGTTAAGCTTGATTGACTGCCGGCGGCTGCCGTGAACCCCTCCCCGCAAAGAAGGATGCAGGATCTCATTTGTCTATCAGACCGCACGAATGTGATTATCGCAAATCCAGACGTTCACACACAGAACAGGCCTCCCATAAGCAAAATGTTGGATAGACAAACCGGTAGGGGTCGAGCGGCGGATTCATAGATTTAGACAAAGCAGGAACCACGCCACTTTCAGACAACCCAAATACCATCTCCAGCCTTGTAGTTACTCGTTCACATCCTCAACAACTATGACAGTTCTCATTCAATTATTAAAATGAAAATCCACGCATGACCAAGCAATCCCTTTTTTTTTGTCATGTCAGATTTGGCACGCCACCAACAGATTGAAGAGAGAACTCGGGAGTGAATTGCTTGCCGCTCTTATGAGAGAATGGCCTCCATTAAATACATCGTGAAGCCAGAAAACAGAGCTAGTCTAATATATGTAGTTTGGAGGTATCTGTTACCTCTAATCTCCTTCCCTTTTTTGCTAATGGACCTATAGGTTCCGTGTATGGAATGCTTAGAAGAAATAAACTGTGGTGGCGGGAGTGCCTGCAAAAATGGCAAACAAGGGTTGAAAACAGCATGAATCACCGTGCTACTGGCCTGGATGGGCTTGGGGTGTTATGGTGCGAAGAGAGAGTGGCCGAGGGTTATAGTTTATCAATAGGATAGTGATATTGAGGGTCTAATTAGTGGGTATCACTTGTGCCTGCCTCCACCGCGTATTTATAGCTGCCATTATCGGCAGCGCGACTTTTCTCCTGAACTACATTAGCTACAACTAATTCTCGCTCTTGTAGTGCTTTTTTACTTTAACTAATACGGTTTAGCATATTCTCCAAGCCTCCCTGAACGAAAGATGGATACGACAGATTAACTGCCCGATCAAGTATGGCAAGGTATGTCAGACATCATGCTGCTGTGCTAAATCTTCATCTGCTTGCCTCGAACAGCAGGGGAACAAGATCTCTCTACTTCCCCAGTCAACAGAAACAAAGCCAAGAAGACCACTACCGAAAGATTCCCCGGGCCCCTCGTCCTACTATCCATTGGTAGTGGACCGTGGGTTCCGTGTAAGGATTTTTTGGAAGATGTCAACGGCGGCAGTGGGGTTAAGAAGGTCAAACGCGACTTGACGACTTTCGACTACAGCATTATTCTTAATGCTGCTGGTTTAGTAGATCCGAGGCTGCGACTCTTCACGACCAAGGGAGACGGTAACGTTGTCGAGATATCTCCCTCCTCCCCTTGCCCCCTCTTTCTTTGCTGGTGGATCTGTAGGCTGTTCCCTGCAAAGAATATTGGAAGAAATCAACTGTGGTTACGGTGATTCCAGGGATGTCAAGCGCGAATTAACGAATTTCGACCACAGCTACTGGACTTGGTGGGTTTAGGGTTTTGTAAGAGCAGGAGACGGAGATGGAGAAGGAGAAGGAGAAGCAGGTTGTAGTCTATCAATGGGATGGTTCAAGTTTCGGGACAGTGATCCAGGATTTTTGATACCGCTATATAACATACATATCGGCAATATCCACGTCTTTTCTACTTCATTACGACTACTACTGCTCTTCCACGCCCATTAACTGGAGAGGTCTTTACATTAGCGTCAGGAGCGGGACACGTTTTGTCCAAAACGGAGTTAAGGTCCTCTAGGTAGGGAGAGGGCGAAAATGTGCTCCAACGGGCGTAGTTGTTGGGCAAGACATCTACTTGTTCCAGTCCCATGAGTGATAGATTATGACTTGTTTTTCCCCTAACTACGACTTATCCATGTGGTATGATAACACATTGAGATATTGCGGATATACATTGTGCAGGTAAGCGCGGGTGATGTATCTTTGAGATGAACAGCAAACTGGATGAGTGAATTTGGGTTTCGCTGTACACAGGATTTGTGTTGTACGTATCTAATTGAGATTGCGACATATAAAACACCATGTACAGATGGGGGTGTCATTCGCTAACATGCCAATAACCTGAAGCCCAATAACGCACACCGTTTCACTTACAACATCTACCACCATTTATGTTGACCGAACATCAAGTGATTGCCATGAGAGGGAGGTGACTCGATCCGCCTGGCCGTGAAAGCTTATCTTCTGTTCTGCCGCATTGACCTCGATTTTTCGAATATATCGAGCACCATTGGCAGGAACCGTCCTAACAATATTGTTCCTCTGATCGATAGCCACAATTACCATGGCGTATCGATTATCGATATAGGAAAGCGGCCAGTATGTATAGCCTCCCCAGAGCAGCACTGGATATGATGTGTACGGATACGGAGATCCCTCGGTGCACAGCTTGAGACCCTCCGGAGCTGTAAAGTTGCTTCCGTCGACTGTGCTGACGATTGGTATGCTGACTTTGCGTAGTTTGCATAGCCTTTCAATCTGCTTACGCACAGCCTTGTAATCCTCTTCTTCCTTGTGTGAAAACCGACATATCTCCCGGTGATCGCGATGCAAGGGTGTTTGCTGCTCATGCTTGAGCTGCAACACCGCCGATTGCTTGTCCACCACCTAGAATTCTGATAAGAACGACTAGCTACCGGATACAAATGAGCAGCGTGTACGCACCACCTCGTTTAAGAACTTGAACAACTTTGCACGCCGGACGACAGTCTTCTTGGTCTCGTAGAATGTGGCAATTTCCAGTGAATCGTAATGCTCACGGAATGCACCCGATATCTGCGATAAGCTCCGAGAATTGGAGCCTAGGTCTTGAATCAACTCCTTGCGGACATCCAACGCCGTAAAGATCGAGCCGATAAGTTTGCCGTAGTCTTCGGTCGCACTACCTCCATGAGGTGTGGCTAGAAATATTACTCCGCGCGTCACCCGGTTTATAATGTGTGTCCGCTCTTCTTCTCGGGCCATGTTGAGTGCCTATATCTACGAGTCAAAAATTGCAGAGCGAAGATGCAGTGAAAGGGAACCCCACAGCTTTGATAACTATGCCGCCTAGCGAGTGACATATGAAGATTATTGGGCGTTCTTTCTCCTCCTACAGTGCTTGTTAGGATTAGGAGTATGCGGATCTCCACGGATTCAAACCTTCCCCCGCCGATAGTCAACAAGCAACACCAGCAACTTCTTAGCAAATTCAGGTATTCCACTGACAACGTCGGAGTTGCGGACATTGGAGTCGTAGCCATAAGTCATGATCCGCGCCTGCGGGAAATGTCCCGGCAGAAAGTTCCGAAGCCACATCATCTCACCGGATGCCCAAGTGTTGAATGCATGGCCGTTAAGCCCATGCACGGCGATTATGCTGTCGACAGCGCCTATTCAGCATGTGTCAAATGCTGGCTTCGGAATTTGGGCTTAGTACTCAACGGTATCATCATCATTTCGGGACAGCACTGTCAGGTCCAGGAAGGTATCGTCGATCAGTAGTTGTTCGCCATGGATGTGAATGCGGGTTTTGGTTGAGAGATATTGGTGCGCAGTCTTGGGATCCTTGAATGTCACCGTCGCTGTCATCAAGGAGTCGCCAGATTCGGTGAGTGCCAATGATACGCTGCTCGGAGAAACCCCAAATATCGATCCCAACTCCTCAGCCGTTGTCTTCCCGGGAACCGACCGCACTCGTAACGTTGTAGCTGACATCTTCGTCGGGACGGGATAGAGCTATTGAATGATGATCAGCTCTAAGGAGGGGCGCCGAATCCGTCAGCCTCATGGATTGGACTGACGGACCAATCAGGACTGGCCACGCCCGTTTGGTGTATGTATTTGTTTCACAAAAGGGTAATATTCAGGCAGTTCAGCAACCCAATGGAATCCTACTCGCGGAGTTTAATACCTCCATCTCTCCCGCTAGCATTCCGCTATCGGCGGTCTAGGACTTTTACTATATTTTCTTTGGGAAGATTTCATTTGGTGGAGAGCTGATGCACGGGAATTGGGCGGACGATGTTTTGTGAAACGTGAGTCAGGAGAAGATGGTGGGAAGTAGCGGTGCAAAAACGGTGGTGGTAGATGGTGGGAAGGGTTGAACTTGGAATTCTGAGAGTTAGTGGGGGCGACCTACCTGTCTCTACTACCATCGTCGCCTTGCAATCTCTTGGAAATCAGACAGTAAAGCAGCAAATAGGGTCAAGTGATGACATACGAAGTATCCTTGACTACCCGAATACTCGACACATGAGAAAGGAGATATCGGTGCTAGAGTCCAGTCATTTGAGTAGTAGTAGCCATATTATACACCGCAAGTCCATCCATGTACGCGCCAAATTCAAAGCCAAAAGCCAAAACAGCAACAAAGCACAAGGTATAAATCCCTCCCTCCATCGAAAGAAATATCTACACCGATTAAGAAAACCGTTTCATCATAAGATCTCAGCCTCAACATCGAATCACAAGAAGTAATCCGCCACGGGCTTCTTAGCCGGCATTCCCCTCCCGTCCTGTGCAGCCGCCTCAAAAACTCTGTACCGTCTCCCTGGACCAGCCTTGACAGATATACCACCTCCGCCTATACCACCGACAACACCGCCTCCACGCTCACCACTGCTTCGTAACACAGCGCCATTTTCTTCGTTCAGCTCTAATATCGCTGCCACATTCCCGCACCTGTAACAATAATTTGGTGCGCTCCATACTGTAACGATCGAGGAATCAAACATTTCTTTGAAGCCCTCCATAACCAGCTGGTGCGCGCGGGCAATGAGCGAAAGATTGTTGGCGTGGTTGAAATGCTTTACGATATCCGCGCCAAAAAGGAAACCGGCTCCACGTGGCGATAGTCCCCAGCCATCGATTTCATCGGGGTCCGACCAGAGGAGGTCGCACATGGCTCCTTCATGAGGAACTTCTTGCTTCCGGTCTAGGAGACGGATCGAGTCAACATTTGCGATAACAGGGGAGAGACCACCGTGCACGCAAAGTATCGCCGCGCCTCCTGGCGAAGCACTACCCCTCGAACTACTAGATGCGCTAGTGCCCGGTGGTCCTCCCCCAGGAGTTTGGTTGACTAGTCCTCCACCTTCGCGTCGAAAGCGATTTATCTCGCCGCTGGTCTGTACAACCTCGAGTTCACATTCCTCTTCCCCCTCTCCCACCGATGGACCTGCACCGATAACGAGTGCGCCGAGAGCGAGGTAGTCAAAGACCTCGCAGCAGTAGCGCCACACATTCGCGGAGCCATATTTGCGCATGCATTCATCGTAGAAACCATAGACAGTGGTAATCTGGCGCGACTCGTGGTTTCCACGGATCAAAGTGATGCGGTCGGGGTAGCGGACTTTGAGGGAGAGAAGGAGGAGGAATGACTCGAGGGAGTAGAAGCCACGGTCTACAAAGTCGCCCATAAAGAGGTAGTTAGTATCCGGGACATCGCCGCCTACCCGGAATAGCTCCATCAGGTCATGGAATTGGCCATGGATGTCCCCGCAGATTGTTACCGGCGCGTCGACGATCTGGACATTGGACTCTTCGATAAGGAGTTCACGCGCTTTGTAGCAGAGCTCACGAACAGCGGACTCTGGAATGGGTTTGCAGGAGCGGAGGAGCGCAATGTAACTAGCATACGAGACGCGTTAGTTTTGGTTTGGGGAAGGCGCGGCGCGCGTGGGAGAAGTTACTGATCAAGGTCGCTCATAGTGACGAGCACGATGCCCGGGAGGAAGGTGAAGATAGCGTGTGTTCAAAGATGAGATGAGAGGTATTATGATAGTTGTAGTGGCGGTGGGGTTGTTTTTTCTCTGGTGATGGGATCTGAGGTGTGTTGTGTCTTGGTTTGGTTGGGATGGTGGGGAAGAGCGCAGAGCCGCAACTCTAACCAAACCTCACCTTACTCACGCACTTAGTACTTCCCACCTCTTTACACCCTTGTGTACTCTTTAATAGCTCAGCAAAACACATACGAATGGACGCTGCCGGAGAGGATCGCGATATCAAACTTCTACAAGTTTCTAATGGTCTCTTCGACAATTACTTCACTACTCTTCCACAAGCCCTCCGCACTGGCGACGGAGCTATTCGCTATGCTTGCAATAGGAAAGAAATCGAACGACTGATAAGCCTGGTGAGCATTGACACTCTCACACCCTCTCTGAATTATCGAAATGCCTAATACACGACCTCTAACTAGCTAGAACCCTTCCAAGAATCCCCCCAACTCCTGGATCCCCACCTCCCACAATTCTTGACTCCCCTCACTACCGCCTTCACAGCCTATATATTGAAGCCTCTCCCCGCCAAGGCCGAAGCCCCACCGCGCGGTTATTACACTCTTCCAATATCACTCGCTAGGATCTTATACACTCTAGTTAAGATCCGGGGTCCGAAAATCATCTCTCGTTTCCTCCCGAACCAACCCTCTCTCCTCGAAGATGTTACATCGCTCTTTTTGCTCCCTTCTACTGGTGTTGGTGAATCTTGGGAATTGCGATATATCCTTTTGCTGTGGCTGAGCCACCTTCTTCTTGCGCCATTCGATCTGAGCACAATTTCCACCGATCCGCCGGCAGATGTAGTAAGGGATCTATCCATTCTGGACGATATGGGATTGAATAACGACCGCCTGCCGAATCTCTCGAAGCGTCTACTAGTATTGGGAATAACCTACCTCTCTTCTCCCGGAAACCGAGAAAGCGATGCTGCAGCGTTGCTTCTCATACGGATTTCGCTTCGTCGTGATATGAAGGTACTTGGATCACTGGATGCGATGGTGGATTGGGGTATTCGGACCATGGAGACGGTTGCAGTTACGGCGGATGCAAGGGCCCTTTTCCTCAAGACGGGCGTTTTAGCAGTATTGGCCGGCTTTCTCGCGCAGGGAGATTCCGACGATGTGCAGAAATATGTTCCACGAATGTTTGAGCTAGTTACTCGTCTCCAAGATCAGGATTGTGAGGAGTGGAAATCAGCAGGAGTGCGGAGATTGGGGATGAAGATTTTCCGGTGGGTTGCGACGTTGGTTTTGGCACAGCCAAGGGAGGTGGACTACATCGAAGACATCGTTGAACGGTTGCTTAACGCTCTAGGGGACCGGGACACAGCGGTGAGGTTTGGCGCTTCAAAATCGTTGGCGGTAGTGGCAAGGAAATTGGACCCGGATATGGCTGGGGATGTATTGGAGGCGGTCATGGGTGTCTATGACGAAGATGTATTTTTTGATCCACCGATTCCGAAACCTGGTCAGAGACAGAAGAAAATGCTGACCGCGGTTACCCCGGAAAAATGGCATGGAGCTACATTGACACTTGCAACATTTTTAAGACAGAGGGCGGTGAGGTCGACCGAAGTTATGACCAAAGTGGTGCAATGCATTGTCGAGGCCCTGAGCTTTGAACAGCGACGTTCAACCTTTGCCGTGGGTGGAAATGTTAGAGATGCGGCGTGCTATGCGGCGTGGAGTCTAGCAAGGTCTTATACAACGGATGAGCTTCAAGGGGCCGGGGATATCGTGGATCCTGCGACACAGTTTGAGGAGGGAAGAAAAATTATACAGCTACTTGCTACGGAGCTGGTAGTTGCTGGGTGCATGGATCCGTTGGGAAATGTTCGGCGCGCTGCATCGGCGGCATTACAGGAACTGGTGGGTCGACATTCGGGCTACGTCATGGAAGGGATATCGCTGGTTCAAGCAGTGGATTACAACGCTGTTGCGCTGAGGCAAAGATCGGTAATCTCTGTGGCTGCAGACTCGGTAACCCTGGGAAAAGAGTACTGGAAAGGTGTTGTCTTTGGCCTTGTTGACGGCTGGCGCGGTATTGGTAGTAGCGATAGTGAGGGGAGGAAATTCGCTGCCACAAGTTTGGGCAAGATGGTGAGAGTCAGGTATTCCTCCGACGATAATTACAGCATCCGCAAACGGGGGAGATTTGTTTTTCAAGCGATCATGCAGCGAAATAAAACCGAGGGAATGCAGCACATTGAGATATATCATGGCTGTCTCCTCGCTCTCGCCGAAGTCCTGGACGGTCTGCCAGATGTTTGTCTGGATGCTAAGGATAAAGCCACTCTCCACAATGACGTGTTTTCGAAGCTCAAAGGCCATGAATTTACCAATCCTGTCATGCGGCCCGAGCTCACCGCAGAAGCTACTTGTCGATTGGTTAGGTCCCTCGCGATCCTCACTCCGTCTCTTCTAGACCCGCAGAGCCACTCTTGGAAGCAATGGACTGCAATCATTGAAGCTTCACTTGATCGCCCCGAAGATTCAGTGCTAGATGAAGCTATTCCTGCGGCCAGAGCTCTGTTGGAAAAGGTTTCGGAGAAAAATAGACTTACTCTCGTCGACAGCTGGAACAATAAAATATCCGCCCTTACGTACCGCCGCCGAGGACATATCCTAGCACTAGGAGAAGTGCTTGCTGGTATTCCCAACTCTAACCTGGATTTTCAAACAGTCACCGATATCCTTGTATCAGCTGCTGGACGGACGGGAGAAGTTGAGATACGTGTTGCCGCGGTCAAAGCCCTGGGCCGGGGAAATATATCCTCGCTTCAAGTGATTGATATAATTCTGGAGAGTCTGGACGATTATGCTGTCGACACACGCGGTGACGTTGGATCCTGGGTGAGGGGTGAAGCTATTACCGCACTACTGTCCTTGTGGCCCCAGATTCCAGAGAAGCTTAAGTGGACCTTCATATCTAAGCTCGTTCGGCTGTCGGTTGAGAAGTTAGATCGGCTCCGGCTCCGCGCTGGTGAAGCACTGCTTGCCATATCAACTTCTTTCTCCATTATCACAGTGCCTCAAGATATGCGCTCTCTTTCTACCGAAGAATACTTCTCATCCCTCATACTCTTGCTTTCTCTGCAGCAGTGCAGAGAGGCGTTGTTGGAAGGATATGTCACCTCTGCCGGAGCAGGCAGTGATTCGGTTCTGAAAGCATCCCGCCGCGCGCTCATCACCTACCTCGCATCTAGCACCGATCAGGCCGAAATTGCAACATCCTTAGTCAATGTGTTTCATCAAGCCCTCACAGCACAGAACGACAGGATAGTCATCCCTCTTCTGGATGTCTTCTCTCTCCTCCTTGATCTGCAGCTTCTCCCGGGTGTGGGGAAGAAAATATTTGTCCAAACGCAGAAGGCCCACTATAGAACTACAAGTGTGCAGAAGTTGGCAGCGGCGATTCGTGTTTATAGAAGTCTTGCATTGGCAGAGCCAGCGCTGAGGAAGGATGCGGTGACAAAGTTGGTTGGAATGTTGCTGCACCCGTTTCCGAGGATTAGGATGGATGTGAGTGAGGCGGTTTATTTGGTTGCGCTTGAGGGAGGGGATACGGTTATAGCGAGGGGGTTAGAATTAGTAGATTGGGGGAAAGGAACAAAGGAGTTGAAGAGTATTGTAGCAACGCTTAGGGAGGGGTTGTGTTAGGTGTAAATGTGTGGACAAGGGAACATGATACCAGAAAACAATGGAACCAATGAACTATAAAATCTCATAACACTGCGAGATATTTTAAGTGGAATAGCGAAGGTGCGATTTGCTGACGGTTCTGGTGATATCTGATGATTGACGTTGCAGCACCTCCAAACAGTCGCCTATGTCTTCTTAGCACTTGAGACTATCTCGTGCAAGTTGGGGAATTTAATGGTATCCATGAAAGAATAGCAAGGTGCAGGCTAGAAATGTCATAATTAGAGTATATGGCAGCCGGGCAGTGACGCGACCAGCCAGAGATTCGGAACAGACATCTAAAACTTACCCCACCATCGGGCTACGGTTAATCACTTTGGAAGTTTCATGCGGTGCGCGAATATTGAAGCTTCTGACTAATTGATACATGCCTCGATATAGTGGTGACCAGGAAGTTCTCTCTCATGATTTCTGGTTGTCTTTAACGGTTGTCCACGTCAGAGAATGGCTACACAGATACCGTCATGAGACTAGTCAGAGAACATATGTACTAGTACGTTGTAGATACCGGTTCTGGATTGGGCAACTCGCGATTGTTTGTAGCACGTGCAGGACGCATATAAACCGTTTTCATTTGTCCGGTTGGTTTGTTTCTTGACACAATGACTCAACACGCTGAAGTACCTCTCTACTACATTAACACCCAAAGATACATGATCGACGATTCGATGATGATGCCTGATTCATTTCTCCAAATCCCAGCACCAGGTATAAACTCTCTATTATGATGGTTGCAACCTCGCCGTCGTGCTTCTCATGTACCCCGCTGAACTACATCTAAGGGCTCCTATTTATATACTTCTCTCTGAACGAAACGCTCGGAGGCTTGCCAGTGCGAGCTCTTCTCAAACATATCTTATATTGTTCTTCTTCGGCTCATATCCTCATCATCCTTGGTCTCCCCGCACCGAAACTCCTACAAGGGCTGCCGCAACATCACCCAATACAAATTGTCCTCAAAAGATCAGGTTATCATGGGCAAAAAAAAGAAACCACAAGTTTGCGCTTTGTGCAGCCTCAATTTTAAATCCTCAGACGAATATTTCAAGCACGTCAGAACGACCCCAAACCACAGCATTAGTGTTTGTGATTGCGATGGTTGTTGCTCGTATAATCTGGCACTTCATGCGAATGTACGTATAAATTTCCGGCGTTCGAGATACCTCTAGGTTAAATATAAACAGAAACCATCCCGATCGTACCGCGCCGATCGACCGCCTCCAACTACCGTTCACTGCGAAGCTTGCGCTAAGGTGCTGGTAGTTTGCATCGCTGGCATAGATCGACACGTACGAGAACAATTACACAAGCGACAGGCCTTCGAGAAAGGTCTTTACTGCGAGACTGGCGCAGAAACGTTCCTTACCTTAAAGGAGCGCGACAAACATTTTGCGGACCTCCATAAGGAAAATGGGCCTATTCACTGCATAGACTGCGGGTGTGATTTTTCAACTGAGTGTGAATTGGAGAGACATGACTTAAATGATCCTTGGATGGGAAAAAACGACCAGATATCTGTTGCGAACCATGTCGGGCATCGTTTCGAAGCATTGATGCCTTGAACAATCACCTAAAGTCAAAGAAACATAAGACGATTAAATGTGTGGCGAGTTCTTTGTGCAAGAAACGGTTCAAGACTCTGGCTGGGATGATGGCACATCTTGAGAGTGGGGCATGCGTTTCTAGTTGGGACCGCAAGAAGATCGCCAAGTTTCTCCAACAGCACGACACGAATGCTGTGATCATCGAACCGGGGGCTATTGTCGATAATTTGCTGGAAGGTAGCTCAGCTCGGGCTATGATTGCCGCGCAAGTCCCACCGGCACCTACATCCGATGCTATTGACTTTTCTGAAACCGATTCGGAGGATACTGTCGTCCTGACTCCCATCGGTTCTCGATCCGACGCCGAATTCTCTGGTTCGGAAAATGGCGGCGTACCCATACTAACACCACTCGATTCGCCCTTCATGTCGCCTAATCCATCTCGCCGCCCCAGCTTTAGCTCTGCCTTGACTCAACAAAACTCCGGCATGTCCACCCCTCTTTCCAATGCTGGCTATGGCACGTTGGATGAATGGCTCATTTCATGCGCAATCTGTCCCACATGCTCTAGACAATTCGGGTCAGCACCTGCAATACAGGCCCATCTTTCCTCGGCAGCTCATGCTCCTAAGATATACCACTGTCCAGCGTTCTTGTTTCACACGGAAGGTGTGGGGAAGAAGAAACCGCAAAAACTTTTCAAGACGTTGCAGGGCATGGTTGCGCATATTGAAAGTGGGGCTTGTGAAGGCGGTAAAGAGGCGCTGGGCAAGGCTATTGACTTTTTGAAAGAGCGTTTGGAGGCAATGGGACTCAGTCAATACAAGTTGGATTGGGCCGAACGAATTTAGGCATCTCATCTCATATGTTGTTGTTTTTGATGGGTCCATAACTTAGTTTGTGCGCGTTCCTTCGGTACGTAGTGATTTCATCTTGGTTTGGGTACACTTTTGAACTTAGTGCAGCTGGAAGAGAGCGGAGGAAGTGGAAGATGGTGGAGGCAACAGTATGTCGTTGAAAAAGTAACGGACGAATTAATACAATCAACAAGACGCGTTTTCGGTGATACACAGACTCAAGACCTGAAAGCCAGCGAACAAAGCTTAATGTAGGGGCTTATTCTAAAATCCAGCCATGGTGCTCACAGAATGAGCCAGAACACCTAATACGCCTAGGACGGCATCTAACTGACGCTGACCGAGGCAAATCTAGAAAACTGCTCGGACGGACCCCCGGTAGCTGATGTCCGAACTCATGTCATTAGTTTGGGAATGGCTACGCTGTTCAGCCAGATCCTCTCGGCCGCTCTCCTTTTGTCGCCACTGTTCTTGGTTATGCAAGGGGTTGGCGCCGCTGCATATGCCAGGCTACAGTTGCCGCCGAGGGAGACTCGACGGTGGCCTAGAATTTGTTCCCACGTAGGTGGTGGAGGAATTACTGGGGATGTCAAGCCGCTGGGAATTTTCGAATTGGGATCGAAAGCTTGACATCGCGTCTACTTTACATGTACCTAGAAATGTAGATAATGAGACTTCGGGGTATGGGTAGCAACATGGCATATCCCGTTAGGAGTGTTTCACTTCTCAGGCGAATATCGGTCTTTAGTTCTTGTTGAGTTCCTTGATACCAATCTGTATCAATTGCTTCTCTTTCGGAGGCCTCAGCCCTTACATGTATTATGGCGGGCTGTGGAATGACACAGTGAATCGCCTCTTTTGATTAGTGAGAACTATGAAGTGTTGCTGCTGGTTAGGATGTACGTATGTTGGTTTTTGATCCACTTATTAGCTTCGAAGTCGACAGCCCTATAGAAAACCCTAAGCGAGCGCGCACAGACCACACCTTAAACCCACAACCACTAAAGAAGCTGTTAAGTGAACGCAAGTTGAATCATTAAGGACAATATGTAGTATTGCGGGTTGCCTTGAGCTGGCTGCGAAGGGCAAGTCCGGACTTGACTGCCCAAGGTTCTGGGTGGTTATTAACCTGGCTGATTAAGTTTACGCTCCTTCTCAACCTACAGTCAGAGTCTTGACGGAATTTCGGACCTTTTTTATTTGGATGATCGAGGTTGGGCCGGCTTTAACTCTGATTGAACCATTGGCGTGCGGTTTATTAACCGAATAGACGTATACGTATATCATTTACTATTTGATTGCCTCATCCTCAGCCTAGAAATAAATTTCGACTAACCGAGCGAGCGAGGCTAGAAATCTGGACACGAGACAAGCTATTGTCTGCATGCGAAACTCCAGTGTTTCGTAGTGCTCGATTGACAGGACTAAGTAGTGGATGTACGAGTACTTAGTCTGTCAGATTAACAAGAACTATCGGCCTATACCTTTGAAAACCAGAGTAAATTATGATGTGAAGGTTGGTCGCGAGTACAACACGATGATGCAATAGCCAGATTAAGTTAGTATGATTTATAAGTGCAAACCTTTCTTTGTAATTGTGATAGATCAACATCATTTCCTCCTCGCAGGGACTGACAGTTCACAGCCTTCGCTACTCACCCCTGGCGGGTTCCTGCGCCTCCAACAAGCATCAGTTCTCTATGTGGTAAAGCTGTCAATGCAAGCACCTGAACGGTACGTATATGTAATCAAGCTCTCCTCTACTTCGTTGATACCCTTGAATACACTAAGAGCTTCTAATCGCCATGGAGAATGCCAATTATCTAATTCAACCTGTATGCCCTGAATTTCGGTCTTGGTTCTGGTTTTTCTGAATGTTTGATATCTAAAGTCGACGTAGACTAATTCTGAAATCAAGTGAGGATGACATTGCGGATATCCAGGCCTTCTAGAGTTGGAATATGCACGAGGGTACGGGATTCATCTCCGGTTAGTCGGCAGTGAACTTTGTCTTGAGCTAACTATCCATGGATGGGCAAGGTCGTGCATGGGTATGTATTTCAGGGTCGCGCTCATCAATGGTGGGCGAATCAGGCTTGCGAGGACGATGGAATATGGTTTGTTGGTTCGTTACTGATCTGTTGTGTTGGCCGAGGTACTCCTCGCGTTCTTCGGCGAATGGGTGGAAGAATTACTACTGGAAGCGCCCTCCTTTGGTACTCTTGCAAACATTTGTCTTGGTATGATATAGGTTGATATGAAGTTGGCGTGAAGTGTTAGATTATGGCAGTGTACGCGCGTAAGTATCAATTGGTGTCTGTCGCGTTTTGCTCTTCATCCTGATAACAAGCTCTCGCTTATCAGCAAGTGAGAATAGGCGACTTTCGTGTTGGCAATATGGATACCCTGTTGAAAGAACCGCCACACCGTTAAAAGTCGCAAACCACTAAACCAGCCAGCGAACCACATCCTATGTTCCCATATCTGTATACAGCTTCGAAGTAGCTGGACGGTAATATGTTCAGCTGTTCCACGCTGCGCAGTGCGCCGTACGTATATCGGGGCTGGGTAGCTGCCTCTACTTTTCCACCTTCCATATAGATCGTTATGGGATAATAGACTACTGTATAAACCTATTATCCATGTTGATGCGGTATACGGAAATGCTGTTTGGCGTTACGATCTATCTGGCTCTACAATAATATAACAAACCCCTTCTCCTCGTCGCCCTCAAGATCAAAGAATTTTGGAATCACGAGACGGGCTGTGCATGTGGTAAGGTATAAACCTTTTTGTTGCTGTGTAACAATAGTATTCGACGTTTTATAGGTGTGATATCAACAGGGCTGAAAGTTTATACTATTCTTAGTTTCAGCTGGATCCCTGTTCTGGTATCTTATTGGAGAAGACATGATATGAATCGCCCCCGTGCCAAGTACCAATGGTGGCACAGGCATAGAATTTAGGAAAGAAAAAGCAACCACATATCGGCTAAGCTAAAGTTTTGGCACGGCACGCCGTTATGCGGGCGCCAATAAAGACCGTGTGCCAAATGGGGGAGGGAACTGACTGGCATAGCTAACTTTGCGTGCTATCCATATCCTTCGGTTGCCCTGAAAAAGATAGATCAGATGCCCATTGGCTGCTCCTTACAAGGTTCGTTCTTCATCGGGATGCATGGAAAGCCAGCAGGGGATTCCTTAAACACACAGATGTTCCCCGATTGTCGAATACCTAACTTCAGAGCAATTCATACCACGGCAACTATCAGATGAAACAGGAAAACCTTCACGCGAACTGATGGTAGCGAGATAGAACGCTGCTCTTCGAAAACAGAGATGAGTTATACTCCCGTACTTGCGCTGGTAGTCCATATCAATATCCGATCGTCTTCTTTTACTGTGTCTGATATCTCAGCAACAGGCCGTCTTCTGGACCCTATATTCTTGGGCCATAGTATTGGTAGCATTGCGAATCCGCCTTCGCAAAGTTCACCTCAGACAACACCTCCAAATCAGCGACTACTGTATATTCGGGAGCCTCCTGTTCGCTATGGGCCATGGTTGCTCCTGCACTTGGATGATCGCAATGAAGCTGAAAAGTCACCGGGGGCTCGCAAATGCCTCTGGGTACCCAGAAGCCGAGGTGGCTTTTCATATGGGACCGAAGCGTGTCGAGAAGTATCTGCAAGTTCGTGTAAACCCCATTCCACTTCGCCCGTGATTATACAAATGCTAACCAGAGCCATTTTTGCAGGTGGCTTATGCAGGCACATTAATCTATATCTGCTCGATCTATCTGTCTAAAGCGGCCTTCATAGCGTTCTACTACACCATGTACGCAAGGTTTTCAAGGAACATGAAACTAGCACTGCATTGCGTCACCGCTTTCACCGTCTGCACGTTTCTCGCAAATATGCTCCTGAATCTTCTATGGTGCCTTCCACTGCGTAGGAACTGGTAACTATTCCCGAAGCTTTTCGTCTCCAACTATCTATAACTATCGACTGATGCCTTAGTTCTCCCAAATAGGGCTTTCAATCACCATCCGAAGTGTCCAGCAGCTGTAGGCTTGCCTTCGCTTATAACCGGGACAGCCTCAAATATACTTACTGACCTCATTCTGATGGTTATTCCGCTTGCATTACTTAGGTCGCTGATGTTAGGAAAGCGTGAATATCTCGCGATCGCATTCGTCGTATTTCTTGGCAGTGTTTGCATTGTTTCGGCTGCCGTCAGATTCGTTGGATACTATTCGATTATGATTACCAAAAATATGATGACGATATCTGTGGATGGGTTGATTCTGTGGTCGAATGTGGATATTGCAGTGTCTCTGATTGCAGTTTGTCTGCCAGCTTTCAGGGTGCTGCTGAGAAAGGGCAGGAATAATTCGACAACGACGCGGAGTTTTAGCGTTCGGAATAATAGTATTGTGTGTAGAGGGAGGACGGAGGATATGGAGAGTCAGGTTGAACTTAGACGAATGGAAATGGAAGGGTGTGAAGGGTCGGTTGGATGAGGGCTCCGCTCCAGGTTGGTTTGGAAGCAGTTGAGATGATTAGAACTCTCCGAACCTGTTCATACAAAGTTTACCTCGGTCAGGTGAAGAGTGACAATTCTAACTGTCAAATTGCTGTCGCCAACGCTTTCGATGAAGGCACAACCTGCTAGAAGTGCCCAAGTTTTGAGTGGCGAGTTGAGGGGAATTCAACCAACTTTTGATAGGTCCTTTTGACAGCAAAGAGGGCGTTCCCTAACGCTATAACCCTGCACCAGTGATGAGAAGATCAGCCTAATGCGTTGTCAACCCGCAGACCATCATGGCCGGTCCCGAGTCGCATAATCTATTTGTAGCGTTACGCACCTCAGATGAAGTCCGTACTTCACCTGTCACCACCAGTCTTTGCAGTGTGCAGCCTAGAGAGTGCCATTTGGGCTGAGTGAACATTTGTCATTTGGACAGCCGGCTCTGTCCCAGTGGTACCTAATAGTATTTTTTTTTCATGTTTTGCACCATTGACTCCTCATCCCATCTTCTCCCTCAGGCTCTTCACTCGCTACCATGTTCTTCTCATTCTCGTCTTCCTCAAACTTGACCTGCCGAATAAATACATTTTCCCTCGCGTTTGCACTAGTACTTTGTCATTTACACACACTGCTATATTATCTTAGTCCACCGATTAAACCGTTATTTGGAGCCCATACGTTATCTGTTCCAGTCAACCCCTGGCCCGAAACTGGCCTTTGAGACATTCCAATCAGTGGGGGCCATTTTTCTGACTCCAAATTCAGCAATCGTTGGGGAACTTTTTCGGACTTCAAATTCAGCAATCGTTTTGAGTCTTGCCTCAGCCCATTTATTCTTCCTGAAATGGACGACTTCCTAATAACTGTAAGTATAATCGAAAGTTTTTCTCAGAGTTAGTGCTCATACCATCAAAATGGATTTCATACGACTATTGAGATCCTTATTGTTTATCAATGACCCGATCTGAGTGAAGTACGAATCCATGATTGGCTTGCCCTTTTGCGAAGCATCGAGCCTCATACCAACAATTCCGAGTAGGATAGCTAGGCCGACTACCGCTACGTCCTCTGGAACATCATCGAATTCCAGCAGCTTCTTAATGCAACTGTACATTATACGCTCCGTGAGCATACCAACCATGAATAGTTCGCTTTGAAATCGGATAACGCCGAGATACCGGCGGTAAGCCACGGGGGCGGAGTTTTCGTCTGAAATCTTTGTTTCTTCGTATCTGCGGTTCTGGGGGTCGCGCGTCCGGGTGATTTTCCAGCCGTGCTCAAACGACCTCTGGCATTTGTCAAGGAGGTATCTGCGGACGAGGTTACCGCTGGTAATCACGCCGGGGAAACTTTCATCCCTGATGCTCGGATCCACTCGTTGCATTATGCTCTTGCAGATTTTGGCGCACAACGAAGAGCACTCCACGGATTCGTTGATTGCCTTTTCGGAGGTTTGGCGCGTCACAGTGCGCAATGTTAGAGCGCAAGTCTCGCGCTTTGACTGAGTACTGATTTCCAGAAGTTCGTCGGCAATCTTCTCGAAGTTCTCGGTCGTCATCGTACTCAGAGAGACGTCGACTTTCCTGCGTACAATCTCTGGGGACACCCAGTTTTCATCTACTTGCAAAGGAGAATACCATTTATCCTCGTCTAGGTTCTCGTCAGAGTCCTCGTCGGGCTCTGAGCTGCCGAAAGAGAACACGCTCACGCCCATCGGTCCGGAGAGCGGAAACCTATCCGACTGGGGGAACTCATCACTACTATACGGGGAAGAACCAATGATATCGTCGTTATCAGAATTTAGGGAGACTAGAGAGAACGGGTTGAAAATGTTCGTCGGCCTAGGGAGCTCGTCACTACCATATGGGAAAGAACCAATCGAATCATCGTTTGGGGGAACTGGAGAGAACGCGCTGAAACTGTTCGCCGGCCTGGGGAATGCGACGCTGCCATACGGGGACGAACCAATCGAATCGTCATTACCAGGGAATGAGAACCTTTGCATGCTAGTCATCTGCCTGAGGTATACGCCATTGCCAAACGAACTCATGGTCCCCATCTGCCCACTCGGAGTTTCGCCGCGTCGAGGGGCCGTATGACTTCTACCAGGGTTGGTTTCACCAATTATTTCCCATATCTTCTGGTCCCAGTCAACCGATACTTTCCAGATACATATGAACTGGAACTGCTTCAGGAACTCTTCGTCGTACTTGAACTTGGAAGTAGCCGCAAATGGGTTGAGAGTAGGGTCCGCCGATTGGATACCTTCGGGATACTGAATAGTCTTCAAGTCCTGAATGGGTGCTGCCGACCGAAGTAAGACAAGGTGTGGCGAAGGTGGGCTAGGTTCTGTTTCCATTGTCGGGAGTTGAATAGCGAGGGGAGGGGTAGGTTCCGGTTCCGTTTCCGTTATCGGGCGCTGGTTATATGGAGGGAGAGGGGGTCTAGCAGCATTCGGGCGAATAGTACCACCCCGGCGTAGTCTAGCACCCAGGCGGCGCAGGTCATCTGGGGTGTCGGTCCAGCTCATTATAAATGCAAATTCAGGTTTTAGCTGGTTTTTTGATGCCCACGTAAGAGGAATTCAGAAGGAGGATAGAGGTGAAGTTTATGATGTGAGCAAGGGAGCAATATAAAAGCTGTGGGGACCATTGAGCCTCACAGCACAGCTACCCCGCACAAGGCATCAGCTGCTTGGTACATACTCATCTCTTCAATCATTCATTCATTCCTTCTCTGCTTCTCTGTAGGTTTCTGTATTATTGCACACCAGCCACAGATACTCGTGGCTTCCTCTTATGTATAACGCAGAATGCTACGAGGATACCATTTCTGTAGGAAGGTGGTACAGTACATAGTAATGAAGTTCAAGGGTATATGCATAAGCAGGGTTCGTGTAACAAGATACTTATGACGTTGCTGTTGTCAGTCATCAACAATCTGCAGCGGCTACCTTGTAACCACCAATCGGCTCCGACGCACCATTCTGAATGATTGTGCGTATCGTCGAAACCATACTTTTTCCTATATGTAAGTTGCAAAAGGCTAATCTATGCTCGAAAGTACCGCGATATAACTCCACATCTACAACTTCGTTTGGAACTGCATCTACTCTGGTTCTCGAGCCCACCATTCATACATTCCTGATAGCCCAAGAATATCGCTTGCGTGCCCTCTCTAAATTCACTTCCCTATTATTTCTGAGTCAAACAAGCCGGATGATTATCTCGGGCACCTTTGATGACGGTGGGTAGAAGCTCATAGAAAACTTTAATATTCGTCGTTGTAATCTGCCCAAAAACCGCTATCCTCCAACTTACCAACCCTCTGCAGAAGTTCAACTAGATCGAAAAGTGCCTATACAAAATTAATGTTCTCTACTTCTCGGGCTTTTTAAATACACCCTTGACCGTGACACAAGGCGTCATCTCTGTAGTGTAACAACCCACGTTCTGACTTCCGGACGAGGTTCCATAGTTCTCTGCAAGCTGTTTGTTACGTGATAATATGAGCCTTGAGACGAAATGTCGAGACATTTTTTGCTGGTCCCGAAACCCTGCGAGTGATACGACGTGACTGGAATATTCTACTCCCTAGCCACAAAACTGGGGAAGAATCAAGAGGCTGCGGTATATCGGACTTACTAGCCAGATAATGAGGAAATGGTAAGGCAAGGGCTGCTTAAGGTATTGAAATAAATACTAGCCTTGGCACACATCTGTCTCGCGGTCGGTATTCTCACTGAGAAATACTGCTGGAGTGCAGCCCAGTACCCTCTCCTTGAGAAAGCCTGCAGGAGGCGGTAGAGCTTGGGGATAAGGTGTCAAGATTTGAGATGACGTTGAGGAATTTTGTCGCCTTACCGAATCGAGTAGTGACAGCAACATGTGACTAGATTAGGGCTCAATCTGGCTGTTTCGATTGCTCTCTTTCATAGAATCTCGCCTTGCTTATAGGCTCGGCGAATTGCGCAATATAACTGGCAGTGTCTGATTATATGAAATTAGATTTCGGTTAGAAAGAGTTGCTAACCGGATACGAATATCACGAACGGACGCTCAGGTTTGCGAACCAGACAGACCAATTCGCGAACCCCACTTCAAGCTTGGGAGCTGGACAGAAATATCGCGCACTGGGGAATTCGCAAAACGGTCGGAACATATACCGCTACATACACCGACCCGGAAAATTAAGTAGAACGATGTCAGGCAACTATCTTCCTATTTTTGCCAGTTTAAATCTGCTGGATGCTTAAAGGAAGAAATCAAAGGCATCGGGGCCGTGGCAGGTTACACTGCAGCGTGGTTAAACGGTACTCATCGCAGAGCTGTCTTCCCACTGTGCAGACCCAAATTGCTACCTCTCACCCTCTTCTCAGAGACATGAGAGCAGTGACAGGATTCGTTGTGACTATCGTTACCCTTACCGAACAAGCGCTTAGTTTCGCCAGCTCACCTCCACATGTAGGTTTGAGATCCTCAGGGCTACACCGTATTCTCGCACACTCTCCTGACAAGCTCAGTACTGATCTCCTCAGGCAATGTCTGCCCGTTATAATTAATCTTTGACAAAGGATTCCAAAATTCCAAAATTCGCCTCGAAAACGAAATCAAGACCACCGGAGCTGCACCAGATGTCAGAACAGGTCTAACATCATAAGAAGTATGCCTGCGAGAACCATGCAAACATCCTCTACCTGCGTAACGAAACGCACAAGCTAGCCCAGTTTGTTGCCTGCGAACTAGAAGTTCTGGCGATGGAGATCTTCCACTTTGTTCAGCGAATAACCCCAAAATTGAATTCCCCGATTCCGACGACTAACCCCCGAATAAGTAGTCCCCTCCCCTGAACAACCCCCCCCACCAAACAGCTGGCTGCACCAGCATCAAGATTTCTCGGTCGGGGTAGTTCTGCCCGCGGCTCGCTACGGGGCGTTGGGAAGGCAGCGCCAGGGGATTGCAAAGGCAGCTTTGGGCTATTGTGGCTGCACAAGGTCTGACAGTGACACTAATAGGTCGTGTTTGGGTCTGACTGCGGGTCCATGACTGGCCCGCCCTCTATCCAATCCCATCCCCCCTCCAGCATAGCCCCATATCCACACATATACTAATCACCAAGGAGCCTGAGGTCAGAGGTGTGGTTAGAGGAGATATTACTTCATTGGCGGTTGATACACAAATTTAAACTTTATGTGAGGGTGTCAAATAGATTCCAGAATTTAGGTGCACGACAATATTGTAAGATAAACCTGTAAAGAAGAATAGGAACTGCTAAACAGGGGAAGGAAAAATTGGTGTACTCTACATGCGTAACATGAACAAATTGTCACACTTTACATATCTATCATGTAAGGCTTTTTTTCAAACTAAGATCTCACATAGGTCCTGGGCCAGTTGTGGATCCGCGGTTGCGTAGGCCAATAGTGGATATTGGGCTATCTATAGATGGCCCGTATTCACCACCGGACCCGAACAGTCGGGACGGAGAGGTCGCGGTGAGAAAGTTGGTGGGAGGAGGTGTAGCGGACGGGGCGGGAGGTTAGTGTGTATCCTGGTCAATGATCATGAATGAATAGGTTCCGATCACGTTGCAAGCTATCAAGGATGGAGATTCGACGGTGAACAATGAAGCAGATTACGAGAAGCGTATGAAGTGAGCTATCTCAAGTAATTACTTTTTCAAGAGGCCAGCCTGAGCCATATTGTGACTAAGGGCTCGCTTTGTTACGGGGTCAACCCGTAGTGAAGTAAAGGGTTCCAGTACCAAACAGTATACTTCGTAACGGGTCAACCAGTTGTGAAGTGAGTGGGTGGTGCCATTGACCATAACGCGTATCGCCTAGAACAACTAACCATATAACTTGGTAGAACGTTCGCAGATTATGTGTTGCAGCGCGGTCACTTCAATTGAACCGTTCCATCTTGCGAGAATGTCAGTGAGAATAAGTCCTAAGTAAGTCATACTTATTACTTAAAGTCTTTTAAAAAATATACAAGAAGTCATAAAATTAATATGTGCAAGGATTTCTGGCTCTTGAAGAGTTACAAGCTTAAGGAAAACTGTCATTTTTTATTAAGCTTTTGTTTGCTACCGCAGCATGATAAGCATGATCATAAACTATAAGTAGCTACTACCATTTAACAGTCATATCCACCCCATTTTATTTCTCTTCCAACTCATCAAGGCCAGATAACATTCTCCGCAAATTATTCCCCGTCACATTATTTCCGAGCGGCCAATAATGGTACACACATTGCTGCCAGGGACCCCTACCATGAACTGCAAGGTAATAAACCTATTGTTAAGCCTCTAAATATGCTTTATTCAAGCGTTGATTGTATCTAGAATGTAGCATAAAACGTTGCTAGTGCAGGTTATTTCTAAGTTACAACAGTTGTCATCGAACTCGGTTAATCCACGGTGAAATTAACAATCCCTTTGGCTTCACATTTGGATTTAAGGGTAGCTTCGTCCAGGCATGGGGTGAGCTGTAGGTAGCTAGGTTAGGTTATAGTTTATTTGTAAATGTAAATTTGGATTGCGGCCTCTCAGCCCGAAATAGTGAACTCGTATTCCGGTGGATACAAAACTGGGGGCAAACTTGTCTTGAGCACAGCCTCCGGATTTTATGGGTTGACTAACCTTAAGCAGCTCATCATTCTCAGGAAAAAATAAACTAAAGAAAAGCAAAAAGGTGTTCATCTTCTCGATCCATCTAATCAGCTGCCGGCTTCATATGTTCTCATCAGCAAATCTCCAACGGTTGAGAGATGGTCAACTGGCTATGCTGGGGGGCCACGGAAGATTACTACTTACCTGCTCTTTTAACAGCTGGCCACAGATAACTAACTCAGGGAACTATGAAGAAGCAAGCTGTGCGCATAAAACAAGACGAAAAAGAACCAATAATGCAGGTTTTGAGCCTGTTAGCAGGTGTTTACTGCACCGCTCGAGCATTGTAAGTTTCGAACCTGCATTCGGGTGTTTTTAGTACCATGTCCTAGACATAGCTGGCATTTACAGCACATCTGACTCAGCTAACCGATCAGTTCTTGTACATACGAGGATTTACAGGGCCTTAATTTCAGACGTCTTTGTTAATGGTTACACTGAGCGATCGGTTCTTACGTTTGCCTGTATCATGGTGAGTCCTTCGACAGTTGGCCAATAATGTTCAACTAGATTTCAGTGAGCAATAAAGTGGGGGTTCCGCGGACAAAAGAGCAATGTCAGTGCAAGTTTTGAGCCTGCAGGTGTTTGTAGCACCGATTGAGGTTTCGAACCCGCACCTGGTGTTTCTGGCACCATGTCCCACCTGTCAGACTAATTGAAAGTTTTTTACTTATATCCGGCGCTTTCAGCCATAATCAAATAAGTTGAATAGGTACATACGGTAGCTAGTGCCGAAATTGGTCTGTTAACGGTCCATAGCACAATTCGCTGTCAGTGGCTGTCGTGATTGTCAACTATATATGTGACCAACTGCTACAAAAGACAGTCCCACATCAGGACAAAAGTAAAGCAAAATGGCAGGTTTCAAGCTTGCTAACCGAGTATTTTCAGCACTAATCGAGAATTGTAGGTTTCGAATCTGCACCTGATGTTTCTAGACCTGTCACGCTTAGCGATCAGTTCTAGTATTTCCGTCGTTTCTTAGTTACTACCATTTAAACTGAATGCCTACTCCATAACTAGTAGCTGGTACAGAAACCAATCTATATCAGTGGCCGGTAGCAGCCACCATATGGCAGGCTGGTAGGCTTCGCGGTGGGGCAAAACAAGTGCAAAAGAGTAATCTTTGCGGGTTTAAGCCCGCGAACTTGATGTTTTTAGCTTGTAGGTTTGAACCCGCATCTGGTGTTTCTAGCACCATGGTCAGCTGGCTACGGTAAGCTATTACTTAGCTGTTGTATAAATGTTATTTAACCATCATGTAACTGCACACCTAGTGCTACCAGTGGTATCCGTTACATGGTGGCTACTATAAAAATGTATGCTACATGGTGGATGGAAGAAGCGCAAAAGACTGATTTCTGCAGGTTTCAAGCTTGAGAACTTAGTGTTTACAACACCAATCGAACATCACGGGTTTCGATCCTGCACCTAGTATTTCTAGTACCATCTCCTAGATGGTGATAGTTAACGCATGCGCCAGGTAGTCGCAGAACATACATCTGGTAGCCGGTTTTCGTGAAAGCCCGCATAAAACAGAGACCGAAATAGGAAGGCTGAGAACGTCGTGTTCGTATCATATGAAGGGACTCAATTCCAGTGCCGATTCCCGACTTATTCTAGTACCAACGGTTGCGCTAGCGTAGCTCCGGGGCGATTCCCTTCATGGTATAGACCCCTCCGGCAACGCGGCCCGCAGGTACATTAGTGGACATGACGGCGCCGCGGGCGACAACACAATATACGCGTGAAAGTCTCATCAAACCATTCCGTACCCTAAAGACTTGACTCTGCATCCTCCAATGCCTCTATAAATTCCACTATTGACTCCTCAGACTCCACTGCTTCACAACATCAACGTCAAAGTCGAGGTCACTCTC
>Ga0307512_10000727_pt1 | contig 48891 bp, 64 predicted proteins | sample 14_EM_MG_FD_200267 | JGI IMG/M metagenome (GOLD analysis project Ga0307512, IMG submission 200267) | Populus trichocarpa ectomycorrhiza microbial communities from riparian zone in the Pacific Northwest, United States - 14_EM | ecosystem: Host-associated > Plants > Roots > Unclassified | place... | reverse complement strand
GTGATAGTTTCCCAGGGTCACGTGGTCAAAGAGTAGATTCTACCACGTGACTATACTTTAGCTTAGGGGCGGCTTTGGGAGAACTTGGGCTTGGGATTCTTTGAATGCGTGATATCGCAGACTCCGTCCTCGACACACGTGTTGTATCTTGCTTGATTCCAAGTCACATCGACTTGTGTAATCTTCACTTGTTCCCAGATAAGTCACATGACGTATCACGTGATTTCCTTTGACCTTTCGACAAGTCATGTGACATCTCATGTGACCAATCCTGATGCCCAACTCCCAATGTCCCCTTTTCCCTTTGGATCACCAACACGATTACCAGATTAGGACGACTTCCTAATTGAGACATCGGGTCGACTTCCTATTTAGGAATTACCCCTATCTGAAACCTCCAGAACTCAAACGACTGAAAGACACAGTGACCTGACCGTGACAGGAGCAGCCCAGGGGAGCCTGGGAATATGGGAATGGACTATGGGTTGTTTTTGGTCACATAGCATTGAATGAGAATGGACTTTTCTGATGAAAATGGGTGTGAAATGATCATAGGAAGGAATCAGAAGACATCAGCTAACAATGGGTTTTTTTTTTTTTGCATCAAGTTGACTTCAAGCAACACTATCTGATCAGCATTTGGTGAGCCACATGACATCAAAATTCATCACATGGTGTCAACAGATTTCTTGTAGGGCCTGATGGATTGTCCAGATACTGACCACTTGATGATCAGTGGCTGATCAGTGGCTAATCATCCTTTGACTTTTTTGCTGACAGAGCACAAGTGTTTCACACTGGTCCTTCACCAGTGGACATGGTCCTTTTGACTTGTGTAAACAAGTGTTGTATAGATTTTTATGAGTAAAGGTTGCTTTCACGAATAAAACCTCGGTTGAAAGGTTTAAAAAAGTGTAACATGCTCATGCATGTAAGTGTGTGATAATAAGGTGATAAAACGATGAGAAAAGACTGGTCCTTCTAAGGGCTTCATGCAAAGTTAAACCAGCCCAAAATGTAGGTAGTTTATTGCAAAAGTCTTGTAAGAAGGTTGTCTGTCGTCCTAGCATGGAACGACAGCCTTTATATACATTTTCACTGTGCCTACTTTGAGTACTAAGTCCAATCTCTCTGTTATCTCAGCCGACAATTACACTTGATCATTCTTTTACTTGTGATTCTATTCAATCCTTATGATTATGCATGGCTCTGGTGCACTCCCGGACATTCACATGTCCAGCAATCCTTCGCACGTGCAATGCAATTCGAGGTAATGCGGTCAAAGGTTTTGCCACCTTACAAAGAGGCAACACCATGGGATCGAAATTTGATTCTAAAATAGGATATAAGTCACTTAATAAAGCCATTAAATTAATTGTGTAAATTTGACACGAACCACGAACCATACCCAGCCTCATCCTGGATTATCAAGGGGGCAAGGACCAAGTGATTGTGGAGAGACAATTGCAGCCATGTCAGAACGGAAACAAAAGTGTAAGATTGAGATCGAGATCAATGCAGCTGTGGGCATAACAACGCTCCCCGATCCCCAGAACGTCACTGCAAGAGTATCATTTTCCAAAACCAAAGACGGTGGCGTCCCTTTTGCTCCCATTTTCTCGCTATTCTCCGCGAGCTGTACCCCCGTAGGTCAATGTTATCTTTCCGCTTCTCCCCACCCTCCCCCAATTTTTTTTCTCATGGCACTTGAGTTCCGAGCATCTTGCATTTATCTTCCCTGCGGCCGAATCCAACTCCGGTGGTCGCAGCATCATTTGCGAACTTTCTTCGTATACTCCGACGTGTCCATCTCTGGGTTAGTTCGTTGATCGCTCGGCGGACTCTGTATTGACGTTTCGCGACCGCGATGAGGTGCCACATCCCCTCGCCTTGTAGTCCTTTAAATTTTGGTCCCACGTTCGGCCCTCCTCTCTTGTCCCCTTTCCCCCTTCCCCCCTTCATTTTACTTGTAGTCCAGAAATATAAAACGAATCCCATGGTTTTCGAGCTCGAACCCCCGCTCGACCGCGCGGACAATCCATACATGCCCCGTCATCTGCAAGATGTTCGTCTCAACCTTGACCCCGACGACTTTGCTATCCCGTATACTCTCCCCAAGTTTCCCCCGCACAACACTGTCATGATAGATAGTGGCCACGTGTCCTCTCTGTCGATCGGTACCCCAATGCATGATGACATGGACGAGCACCTCGACGACTTCGACGACAATTCGTCAGATTCGCTCGACTCTCTCGAAGACCATGAGTTCCCATCATATTTTACCCAACGCGGCTCCCCGCCGCGTCTGTTCCATTCCCATGGTACTTACAGCCTTCCGGTTGACGGTGATGAGATGAAGGTGTGTATTACAAACTTCCGTTTGTAAAGCTGTGGGGGCATTCAACTCCGAAAAAAAAAAAAAAACACCCCCGCATATAGAGGCAGGAAGCGCAACATATCCTACTTCGGATGATCTTTGGCAGCAATTGTGGTGCTCCCATCCGAGAGTTACTCAGCGACAACCCCAAGGAACGCAAGGTTGTCGATTTATGTGCCGGTGCTGGCCATTGGTATGTCATCTACCTGTCTCGCTTTCTCGCGTTCTTCTGATGGTGGTGTGCGACATGTTGACTGGGACGTCCCCCCGATCATGACGACACTTCAGGGTATTGGAGATGGCGAAGGAGTTTCCCCTCGTAGAATTTCGTGGACTTGATCTTGGTGCGTGTTGTTCTGATCCAAGATGGATGAGATTGACTTTGTTGAACATTCCCTTTGCCTTGATATGCCATTCCTTCTTCCGACAGTTCCTATCCAAACGCGCTACCCCCCTCAAAACGTCCGCTTCGAGATCGCTGACGTCACTGGCGTGCTGCGCTTCCTAGACGCATCAGTAGATATTGTGCACGCGCGAATGACCTGCCTCAGAGTTCGTCCCTGTCTGTCTACTTGCCATCCTTTGATGACGTGGGCTCTTTAGGCGGAAGCGATTCCACGCTTTTTACAGGAGGTCGCGCGCATCTTGCGTCCAGGTGGACTCTTTCTCTTTGCCGATTGGGCTGTTCGACCTACCCTGCACCCCGGGCACCCGTTCTCTGAGGAGCATGAGGCATACATCCCTAGAACAGTTTTATTTTACAACGCAACATTGTGCGTCACCGTTCCCATTTTCGCCCTTCCCCTGCACCGCTACCGTACTGATGTATCATGTTTGGCGTAGCGGCATCGTGCCAACCCTTGCACCGGAGATCCCCCATCTCATCCAACAGACCGGTTCCTTCGAGCAACCTGTGTCTAAGCAGTGGGCCATACCCATATCTACGCCTTACTCCCCAGATTCGACGTGCTCGTCGTCGCATTATTTTATCAGTCGGGTGATGGCCCGGGTCACCCAAGGTTTAGCTGACGCCCTCGTGGCTGGAGGACTCTTTCCGCCGGAGGATGCGGATGCCTTTAAGGACGAACTGGAGGACAGGGATGGCATCTGTAGTATCTACCAAACTGTTTGGGCGCGCAAGCGGTCAATTGTGTAGGTCGACCGGGTGGCCGCACATATCGAAATTGGTATAACCGAAGAAGGGTGATGGGTTCCTGTGGCACGTCGATATTTCTTGTTGTTTTCTTGTTAAATCAGAACGATATTTGTTGAATAAATTTTTCCTGTCCACAACGCTCAGCTCTCTCGAGGTCGAGATAAGCGTAGCGGCATTTTTATTTTTTTTCAATTAAAAGGCTGCGCCAGGCGAGATCTTCCGTTTGTCCGATTTCAATGAAAGAGTGACCAACGAAACACAAAAACGATTGGCGATCGATCCATCACGCCCGTTATCAATTTCCAGCAGGTAAATGTGGGTTGCCGCTTGGCAGCGCTTTGATCATGACAACTTAAACCCGTCAAGCTTGCTGGCCCCCTTTTTTCATTCCCTCGCAATGGCATCTTTTCTCCCCACCCTTTCCCCTGAAGACGTACAGCGAGCAGCCCAGGTATTCATATGTCCTTTTCATCATAAGTGGCTCAGTGACCCATCGAACCTAGCTTATTCGGGAATCGTATGACCCTGCATCTTCCCACCGCCTTTCGCCAGATGAACAGCGTCGTCTCCAGAGCGAGCTGTTCGACCTCCAGCGCAAGTGGGAAGCCTGGGGCCTCGTTATTCCGTTCCTTTTCGAGGACACCGACCCGAACGTTCAGTTCTTTGGCGCGCACACAGCTCAAGTCAAAATCTCACGCGATTGGTGCGTGACAGAAGACTGTGGGTAACGGACGTACTCACGATCCTCATCCTCGTTCCTTGCGCCTGCATAGGGAAAGCTTTCCAGCATCGCATAGCGACCAGCTCGTTCCCTTTTTTCTCAGCATTACCGGACGCTCGATCGCTCTCGGCCTCAGCAAGGTCATCCTAAGGAAATTGTTTGTTGCTGTATGTCCTTTTCTCGAAACATAATTCCTCCATTTCCCCGCGTTAATCATTGAATGTTCCCAGTTATCTGCGCTCGCTCTGAGGCTTGTGCCCCAAGAGCCTTCTCGCTGGCCAAACTGGATTATTGCAACTGCCACGGAGCTCTCAAGCGCAGGCGCAAATACTGAGCATGTCTTAGATTTCCTCGAGATTGCCGTTGAGGAGGTAAACGGGGCTGATCTCCTGCCAACAAAGAGGTGCGTGCTGACCCCTTGCTCTCAAGAATCCTTGTCGTTTCTCAACCTTGACCCACAGATCTCAGATGCTTCAAAGCCTTAGAGAGGCGGTCCCGCTCGTTACCGAAGCCATCGCTTCGTCCATTGTCCCGTCCACAGATCCTACCAGACTGCGTCAGTTACACTCCGCATTGAAATGCCTGGAAGCATGGATGCCTAATCTACCCAGCAAGTACGTCCCTGCGCTCATTCGCAGCGTCATGCGACCCCTACCTACCTCTGACGCGTTCTACAGCGACGTAACACCTCTTCTACCTTCCTTGTTCCTGCTTCTCGACCCAACATCACCCACTTTCCAGCCTACCGTTTCCGCCGTCTTGTCAGTGTTATCTGCCCCCGTTTTTGCGGACGGCGCAGGTTCTGCTACGTTGACGATTCCGCTCCTCCAGTGGTGCGCACAGGCCGGCCCACCGATCACCAACACAGCTCTCCGCGATGGCCCTGACAACACTGCGTCTGCGTTATGTCGCCTGCTCGCCGGCTTGGGCGACCATTCGACGACCTATCTCGCAGAAAACCTCAACTCCCCACTTGTTCAAGCATTCCTTCGCCTCATGCTATCCTTTACCTCCCTTCCCGGTAGTTACGGCGTTGATGAGGAGGAGAGCGAGCGCGTGCTTGGCTTTTGGTATCTGCTTCAGGAAGCACTTTGGGCGGTTGAGTTCCCACCTGAGGCTGAGGTCACGTATGAGAAGGAGATGTGGACCCTCGCAAAAGCAGTGTATGCCGAGCTAGTCGCGGCACTCAGGAACAAGGTCCGCTGGCCCCCTTCCCCGACCGGGTGGGCAAAAGGTGCGCGGGTCTCCTCCTACTTCAGGTGTCCGAAGGGAAGAAACGGTTGGAGTTTGCAGATCAGGTGGAAAGGTTCCAGGTGTATGTCACTCTACGCTCGTGACCATTCTGGTGACTGATGGTCACTACTACGAAGATATCGGCGTGATGTTGGCGATACCTTGATCAATGCGTAAGTTTCCGCTACGACCAGATGTGCCTTTAGTAATCCCACTTCAGGTATTATGTTCTACGGGACGATATGCTCGCATATTATCTTGGCGACCTCATAGCACGACTCTCGAAGAACGAAAATGGAAGCTGGGAGGTCAGTATAACTCATCCCAAAAAAGTTAATAACGCGATTTACATCGATACAGGAGGTGGAAGCAACGCTCCATTGCGTAATGTCGATACAGGAAGCCGTCCCATTGGAGCCAAACCAACACCTATCACTTCTCTTCGGTTCCGAGGTCCTCGGTCAGCTGCCAACATCTGGCGGGTATCGCGTTCAGCGTACGATGCTCGGCCTTATCGGTACATTTCTCTCCGTCGTAGCATCCCTCGTTTGTGCTCATCCCCCTTTTAAAAAAAGGTTCCTACGCTTCATGGTTCACAACCCTTTCTACGGGATCAAGCGAGCCCTTGCTTGCCGTCCTGAGCTACGTAGCGCTCGCACTGAATGAGGCATGCCTATGCTTTCCTGCTGCAAATGCCCTGCGTGACCTGTGTGACGCGAACCGCGCCGCTCTCGCACCACATATAACCGCTTTCGGAGAGTTGCACGCAGGGCTCTCAAGAGTACAAGACGCAGAGAGGGCAAAGGTTCTGCAGTCAATATCCAGTGTGATACAGGCGCTACCACCGGAGGAAGAGATATCCCCTGTCGAGGTCCGTGTCAATTTGCATTGTATTCACGCATTGCGTATGATAATAATGAGGTTTAGGCGATTGTGCAACCGGTGGTAGCGAGGCTGTTCCAGGCGCTACAGTCATCTTCGCTGGTCCACTTTCCCTGTTATCGATGATGCGCCTTTTCTAACTTATCTGTTAGCTTCCCGAGGATGCGCGTGCGCTAGCAACGCAACAGCTACAAACGCTTTCGGGTGTCGCAAAGGGCCTTACTCGCACCTCCGATGCCGCTGGCCTCGAGACCTCACCAGCAGCAGAGGAGGTGGAACGCATGGAAAGCGCGAGAAATGATGCCCGCATGGTACGACTAAGGGAAGATATGTTGCACGCAATTCAGGGAGCTGTCGAGCTTTGGTCAACAGATGCAGCGATCAGTGAGGTACGTTTTCATTTGGCATTTTTGGTCCTTGCCTATGAGTGATTCTAAGCAAGATAACGATAGGCGCTCAGCGACCTCTTCAAATCGATCACGGCGCTCTCTGCAGATGCCACGCTACTCTCGTTGCCACCAGCGCCCCTACTCGAGCTCGTATGCGGTGCCGCGCAGCGCCAGCTCACGGCCGTTTGGCTCGCGCTGGCAAACATGCTCATTATACAGCTAGATCCACCAGCTCCGTATACAGTATCTCTACGTGGGGTCCCCTCCCAAGAGGTGCTCGCCATCGTCCGCGACGTGGTCGACGTCTTACTGCGGGTGACTCTGAACACTCTAGGAGTCGAGGGTGCTATGGAAGCGGTACGCCAACGTCGTTTTGAGACTTTCAGCGGCATCGTAGAGGTTGACTGCCCCCCGCCCCCCTCGCTGTTCAGAATCCTGATATAGTACAAGCCTTTTTCAATTTTGTGGAGAAGGTCGGTTATCTAGTTCTTCCCATTCTCATGATACTTAAATAAGCGTAGGTGTCCTTCCATTTTGTCGCAGTATTTTATCAGCTTCCTCGACAGTCTTTCGACTCCCTGGTTCGGTGTGCGATCTCTGCTCTCAGCTTACAAGAGCGTTACTCCTTAGTTGCAGCATCGACGTTCTTAGTAAGTTTGTCGTTGTCACACACAGCGTGCGCTGATCATTCTTTCTCTCTTCGAAACCGTTTGATAGACAACATTTATTAAAGACACTCACTCAAACGACAATATTACAGATGGAAAGAAGCTACTCCTCGCCACACACGGTCGGGAGATCACGCGCTCTTTACTGGTCGGCTTTGCTGGCGTCTCGCCAAAGTCAGCCGTCCCGAATCTCGTCGAATTATTTTCTGCCCTCGTTGTAAAGGCACCGTTGGAAAGCAAAGAGTGGATTCTTGATGTCCTACATGGGGTCCGTTTCTTCCTCGGAATGTAATTCATGATAGGTTGATTCGGTGGCGCAGAACGATTTCGCCCAGTCTCGTGCAGGTCCAGAAGCCAAGGACGCCTTGGTGAAGGCGGTATTCGGGTATGTGTGCGAATTTTTCCGCCACTGTTCGAATAATTTGATGGAAATTTATGTCCCTTTCCTCTACCAGCGGCTCACGATCAACGCGTCGGACTCGAGAAGCAGTGCGGCAGTTCACGATCGTTGCAAGGGGGCAAGAAGGCTCCAACTTTGGTTTTGCTTGGTAGAAACCTTCCCAAGGCATGGCAATAGACGACTTTTCCTCACCTATTCACTTCCCCATACACAATAAAAACAGTCTAGTTTTAGCATCCGCCCAGACGAGCTTGTTCCGAATCGATTTTGAGCTACGTGTTACGGGCCACACTTAATTTGTCCTGAATACTCGGACACAGAGACTTGGTCATCGATTACGAGGTCATGCATGAGCAGGACTGTGAGACACAACGAGGACATCCGTGACTCCCAATTGTTCAATAAATAAAGGGAGCGACTCGGACGCGAATACAGTTCCGACCCCATTGGTCATTAATAGCGCGCACGTCCAGGTCTCACCTTGGTTACATACATACCCACCACGTAAAGCGGGTGTCTGAAGACATGGATCCCCGCAAATAAACCGCAATAAGTAAAATAACCCCAATGACCCAATGAGAGGGTGTTGTTCCACGTCAACTCTATGCCCCGTTTAGCACTTCGCTCTCTTCCTGCATCTGTCCAAACAGAATATGTGAGCGTTGATCCGAATCACAACCTTGAATAACGAACCCATGGTCGGTCTCTAGAACTGTATCGTCTTGGAGGTCGCTCATAACACACAATTCGGTCTACGTTCGCCTCATCTTTCAATGGAAATACAATCCCGAGTTCATAGTTTGTCACCTGTCATGGTGAGTCTTATCAATAATTGAAAACCTCGGCGAAAAATAACAAACGCTTGCATTGAGGATGGGGGTGAACCCCGAGCCAGAGAGTGTCCCCCACGCCGAGGGCGTAAAATTGTGCGAGCCAACGTAAGCATAGCCCAAAAAGTCATCCTGATCCTTCTTGACCTCCACGATGTCCGAGTCTGCGTCCGAACTGGAATCCTTGCCGGGGGACGACCCGGCGCCTTCAAATTTTGCGATTATCATCTATTCAATTGGTCCTCGCGTCAAGATTAATATGGCGATGCGTGCGCGAGCCACGCACCTTGCTGTGCATCAACACCCGTCCCCGCCGGCTCCTCGACTCGTGAAACAGGTTCCGGGGAAACTTCGCCGCCTCCCACGAGCGTTTTCGACAGAACATTGTCCCGCCCCCCGCTTCTCCGAGCACGCTATTCCGCACCCAATGCCGAGTCGGGAACAATATCTTAAGCATATTGGATGACGGCATCGGCGTTGCCGCGCGGCGGGATTTGGAAGCGTTCAGTGATGCCTCGGGGCTACACCCTTTCCCAGAAAGACTGAATTCGCTGAGCCATGCAGCACTGTATGCCCCGATCGACGAACCCTGTTGAGACCGTTGTGGTATTGCCGTGATCCACTTATTGTTTCCCAAGATGAACTTACCTGGTATTCCAGCGAGACGCCCCGCTGCTGGGGGTTTAGACGGCCGACGGCGCGCATAAGGGCCATATGTCCCGATTTCATGACAGCAGGCCAGCCCTCGTGCTTCCCTGCAATGCTCGGGATAAGCGTTACGTGTACACGGGAGAAGTCCCAGCGCGTGCGTAGTGCACCGGGACGAACGTTACTGAGTGGGATGTTGGGGTGCTTGAATGAACCAGATCAACCATACAGAGGGACGAAGGTACACGTAAGGACGACGTACACCAGTCGAAACAAGACTGGCAAGAGCGGGCTGTACGTTGACCGCCCGCAACACACCTTCAAGAATTGAGGGGAAATCGTCAAGTTTTGGTTCGTACGGCAGAGGCGATGGCCGGCGAGATACATCCTGGACCCAAACGGTATTTTCAATGTCCCGCCAGTCGTGATCCATAAGATTGGCCGTTGAAAGCACGACGCGTAATCTCCCCGTCCGATAAAACAGCAAGAAGAACTAGAACGATCAGCTGGAGACTTACCAGAGGAGTTGGCCATCAAGTAATACCTTCATATGCATCACCCCGCGTCCCCCGCGTAAGAAGGGTGTAACGCGAATCCAATTTGGAAGGACCTCTTTTACGGTCGCGTTCCCATCCTCCGTCGGGGCAGGTTGGGTTATGAGAACAACGGGGGTGCTGGGTTCGAAAAAGGTGTAGATCCAAGAAAGCTGGAGGGCGTATGTCGAGATGATTGCTAGTTCTACCTGCGATTTCTGAATCCGATTCATTGGAAAGGGGTTTGCAGAGGACTAGCAGAATAGACTCACATCCCCAATTATTTGTGACAACCTAAAGACTGGCTTACCATCCATTCCGTTGTGCACAACATCGACATGCATATTAGCTGTTTGACGCAGCTCTCCATCCCAGAACACCTCAGGTTCCTGGTCCACTGCGTCTTTCTCTTTCTGACTCGGTCCCGCCTCAGAAGTGGGTCTACAACTCGTCTCTCTTGACGACCCTTGACGCTTTGATGGTGGTCCCATACGCGGTGAGTCTGATTCACCGCGTGAGCGTTTGAGCCGCGCAAGGCGTTGCTGTTCGAGCTGGGCGCGCTCAGCCAAAAAGCTGGAGCTAGCGTGTGTAGCAACGGCGGAAGCAGTAAAAGGCGGGTCAGGGCTTGCATCTGAGGAGAGGGACGCGACAGAGGTGGTGGGCGACGAGTTAACTTTCGAAGCTGCGATGGCACGCGCGAGATCAGCTCGAAACTGCGCCTCCTCGTCGTGTTCGTCGTCTATGCACAGAACCGGTTGAGCGGAATCTTGGAGAGATAGCGCGATAGCCCTTCGGTGATAAAAAAAACAGGCAATGACGTTTAGTGCCACTTAATTGCGAATAATTTGACGAGGCGACCGATATTAGCCCTCACCTTGCAAGATCCTCGGAATCGCGTTCGGACATGTCTCCGTGGGACCGGACACAGGCTGATGAAGGGTTGAGTACGATGGAAGTGAAAGCAAAACGGAGCCGGATGCAAACATGCGTTCCCGGAAACCACGCGTTCACGCGTCACTCCAACCAAACAATATCGGCCATGCGAACGAGGGAAATTATCGAGCCCAGAGAAAAGCACAGTTCGTGACACAACATGGACGTATGCATCAAGTACTTACAAGTGATAGGAACAGTGCTATACGTGCCGAAATGCGATGCGAGATTCGCAGCAAGAATGAATGAATGACACATAGCATAGGGAAACAAGTCTATATATATACTGAACAGTGAACAGTCTACCAAGCCCACGAGAACCTTGGATAGAGAAAACGTAGTTCCCCACAGTCCAGCTGGTCCAAACGATCATCAAAATAAAATCTCTCCCACCGATCAGGCCAGTGTCCCAATTCTCTTTCGCTACCCCTCCCATGAACGGTATATAAGTTGCCAGCCCGGAGTCGCAGGAGTCGGAGGGCCGGGAGGCCACTCCGAATGGAATTTTGAACCTCTGATGGGCTGACGGGCAACGCGAGGAACTTGAGAGCGTCCGGCAATCCAGGCCATAGTTGCTGGACGCAATGACGTTAAGGTGTTTCTCGAAATGCAGAAAGACGATAGCGTCTTACATTTAAATCAACTGTAGCCTGTCTTGCTACTTGCAAATCAAGTACAGTGACGCCGCGCGGGATGAGCCATGCTAAGAGCGCCGGGGGCATGTCCTTAGGCACGTCGATCAAGAGTGTGCGTAGGTTGACAAGTGAGGGAAGCACCCCCCAAATGGACGCATCGTACCCGAAACCTGGCAGGTCAAAGGTATTTGAGATGCACAATGCATTGAGCGTGCCATATCCGCGCACAAACTCGGCTATGGCCGGGAAGAGATCTGGATCACTAAAGTTATGTGGTGCGCCCATCAGTACAAATGATAACTTTTGTAGCGTTGGGAATGAATTTGGCTTTGCATAGGAACGGAATACTGTCGAAAGCACACAACCATGCTCTAGGTCAACTTCAAGCCGGAGAGTTTCCAGCTGTCCCCCATGTGTTAGCAACTGTGAAAGGAAGTCCGCGGTAGAAATGCTTAAGGTGAGGTAGAGGTTGCGTAAGTTGGCGGCGGGAAGAAACGAAGTTGGATAGCGCTGGGAGTGGCGGATTACGAGAGTATGTAGTGCAACAGTTTGGGCGGACAGGAAGCCATCGACATTTACGAGAGCACTATCGCCAGCACCGCTGTAGACAAAGCGGTTCAGATAATGAAGCGCAGGAAGCGGTGGCGGCAATGAACTAGTTGATCTGCCAGGAAAGTCACATGAGGAGGGCTGGTTGACCAGCGAGGAGAAAGTATTAATTACGCAATAACAAGACCCTGTAATTTTGGGTGACTTTTCTCCAGCACGCCAAGTAGCGAAATGAGTGCGTCATTGCCCATCTGGCAGCGGAACACTTTCAAGTTGGTAAGCTTCGGGATAACGTTCGCTACCATTGCTAACCAGGTCGATCAACATTGTGAAAATAAACGATAACAACGGATGCACCTGTTTGAAACGAGGTCAGAGTTTGCCCTTCCTCTGGCGCTCGTATTGATAACGATCTAACCAGGTCCGCGTATTCCGTGTCAGAAAGAAGTCGAATCAGGATCTCGGCACTACGCTGGGCATGCCATTTATCGATTTCTGCTGCACCTTCTGAGTACCCGGTATCGAACTGCGCTGTCCCGAACTGCAAGCAAACGTCTTTAAAAAGAAGACGACTTGCGATCGACGATAATGCATGGGGGACCAAGAGGAGGCTCCGTAGATCCCACCGTGAGAGATAAGAAGCTATTTCGCTCCATATCTCATTCGAGAAGCGCGGAAACCCAGGCATACGGCACTGTGCAGCTTTGAGGGCCTGTGGTAGGAGGGTTGCAAGCGGGGGAGTCAACTCACATGGTCGGCTTTCGTTTGTATCTTACCACGAGGCAGGGGTAGCAATTCTCTCGCCTCACGGTGGTTGGGGTCGAGTAGCAGAATGGCCTGTAAATCTGACAGGCAAGGATCAGATCGTCAAGGAAAGGGCCTCCTTAAAACCAAAGACTGCAACCGTTGTACCTTGATGTGCCGCGACACGTAAATTGGCAGCAAATCTAGCCTTGGCCCGGAGAAGGCGAGCCTTTACGACCCTATCCTTGTGCATGGAAGAGACCTGGAGACAAGACTGGACCCCGTTCTCGATTACCGTTCTGGACCTTCGACCGAAAAGGGTCAGAGGGTTCTGGCCAACCCTGCGCCATCATACTATACTTACTCTGCATGCATAGGAAGATGTTCCATTGCATTCAGGAGCACACTCGTTTTATCACTGTTTGGCAGTGACTCAAAAACATCGCGAATGCTAGCATCCAGCATTTTGGGGTTGAAGACCGACATAGAATCGATCGATGTACCCGCAGACGGGAAAAAAGCTGCATATGCGGGAGAATATGGTCAGTACAGGACCCGCGGAACGGAATGGCTCGGAATGCAAGGCAGATCCGCATCGCTCAGCCGCATGGGAGTGGCTGTGTAGGTATGGTGCGAGTTTTGGCACAGGACCGCTATCCGATGATCCACCGTACGTACATTTGTCGGAGTAGTCTATCACAACTCCCGTATGGCGATGAGGAGGAGACATCGTCGATGGGTCGGACGGCTACGCAGTACTTTATGTTATGGGGGTAAGGGGGATGTTGAAGTGGCGTGTGGGCGGTACAATAATATTAATGCCAGTGTTAGGGTCACTTGCTGGAGCCGCGGGTTGATGTCGGTCGATGCCGGACTCGGACATTCGAGTGGTTTATTCTCTAAAGAAAGTATAAGCAGTACCATAAGAACAAGGATACAGTACTGTAGACCTCTTTTCACCTCGAGTTACGCGCGGATAATCTCAAGTCGTTGTATTGGGCCCATCTTCGCTCTCATTCAGGCTGGTGCCAACGCTGAGATTCCGCCCACAAATTCCGTCACGGTAACTCCTTCGAGGCTCATCAACTGAACCGTGACGATTCCGTGCATTTGTTGTACACAGGTTGGATACTAAAACATGGTTGTTGACTCGACACATCTCTCCGAAGGACCAGAGGAGAAACTGAGCTTACAGACAGGTCTATGGAACACTCACATTTTTCAAGAGGTAGCATACGGTCACAGTGAAGAAAACTAATTCGAATCTCGCATGACCGTTGTTGACAACGCATATGACTCGGCCCAATTACATTTTAAATTGAATCAGGAACCTCATGCAAGTGTTGAAAGTCCTCCTTGTCTCTAGGCCTTTACTCACCTGCGAAAGGGAATGAACCATACATGATTGCCCGTAACTTGATCACATCCCGATGGTCTTGTATTCCATCCCCTTCGATTGTCTTGCGGCTTCTCCGGATGCAGAACGCCCCTCTCAACCCCTGGCCCCAATACTCATATGCCCGACTGATGTGCCTCAGGTTGCAGGTCAGTAGAATCGGCGACCGAATTCCCACCTATGTGTTTACCATCTGCCAATGCCTACTGTATCCCTATCCTTATTCCGCAACCCACGTCTTTTTTACTTCTCGGTTCTTACCAGTACTCCAACATAGTTCTGTCCGAGTTCGGGTCAGAGTCGAGACCGATGGCATTGCCATGGTACCCATGTAAGCGCTTTGTCGAGATCAGCGACGGTGTTGCCGGGGTTTCCAAGCCCACTGGAAATGGCTTTCTGTCGCACGGCCATTAGCCTGTTGTCAAGACATTGAATATAGTACAGGTCCAGTATCCCCGCAGCAGTGCCAGTGCGCAACTTGGTTGTCCCGCTCTGTGCTCAACCTGATAATTCTGTGGCATTCTCTCTACCCTGTATTTGACACATGGTCGTAACCTCTGGCTTTCCCAGGATAGATAATGCACTCTTATCATGCCTCAGGAATACTGTATGTTCAAACTGCCACAACAGCGGCCCACTCGCATCGCGCTGGGTTAATGCCCAAATTCTTTCAGGTTGGCTTTCCCCACCCCTACTACTATACTACTAGTATTGTATAGACCCATTCAAAATCGATCACTTGGCCTGACTTTGCAGTCTCGTTGCTCCTTTGATACTACAACCCAACAGAATGACCGCATACCATCATAAAAACACGCACAAGGCGCTACCATTGTAGTAGCCGTCCATGACAAATCGCACACAGACAGCAGATCAAAACTGGCCATTTGGAGAGTATTATTGCCGTGCTTCGCGAACAGAAAGTTGCCTCATGCATGACCTACAAAGACCAGCGTCATCAAAACGCCTTTTCATCAAGGTCGAGGCTTTCCTCTTCTGTGAATCACGAGTGACGTGGCATGAGTGCTCATGTTTACAATCTAAGGCATCTCGAACCCATCGCGTATCTTGGTGGCATAGATAGGAAGTTGGTGGCAGTGGCGTCAGACTAGGCCATCTCAAAATACAGCAAACCTTGAACCATTTAGGGTTAGGCAGTACTCACCCTCTAGAGAACTGTCCCTAAATGTGTCATGAGAAGGTGTCAGGGTGTCCATGACGGACGGCTCATGTCCCAACACTACAGTACTAATATGGCCCGCAGTATGTGACTCGGTGAACCCGCATATCTCGCTTCCCTCTGCACCATAACTATTCTCTTCTGCGTTGTGACCCCTGAACTCGCGGGGATGTACTTGGCTCGTAATCAGCACCCCGAGCAAAAGAGGATGTCATGGCCAGAACACGAGCGCGAAAAGCCCAGGATGCGGATCCAGATTTCCGATTCCGACTTTCATGGCGCTAATATGCGGGAGAGGAACCCGCGAAGAAACTGAAGACCTATCAAACAGGAAGCGCAAAAAGGTCTGTTGGCATGCGAGGCTTGTTAATTCCGCAGAGTAGCATACTAGCCTCGGGTGGTGCCGAATGTAGAGCTGTCGTGCCATGTTCCTCGCTTTTTTTCACAAGACTTGTCCAAATACTGTAACAATACTGTGACCCACGACCGGGAGATGAGGAGCTGCAGGATAACACGCGCACGCCCGCAAGTTACCGTCCTCAACGGGGTGTAGTGCAGAGAGGAGAACGAGGGTCACGAGTTAATCAAGAGGTCGATATCGGTATTGGGAGAGATTCTAGCACCCTCAGGCTGGTGCATTGTGTGCCAGCGTGGTCGAGCGGGGTCCGAGCCTGAATATCTCGGCCGACTCCGCAAGCTAACGAAAGGGGTGGATGGCTGGTGATGGTATGATATATGATAAATTGTCATGTATTCTTAATTATCACCCTAACATGCCAGACGAGAGCCGTCAGGACCAAAAGGACGTGGATCGGGCACTTATCTTCCATACAGTGTGTGCTCACCAGAGTTACCACACTGTATGTCATCGTCTCTTCCACGCATATGTTGATCACCACGGTGAGACCCCCTCACCGGGGCTTGAGAGGCACTTTCTAAGCAGTGTTGTGAGAGGGGACTTCCCATCGACGCAAACACATGACATGCAGGTTGGTTTCCTTGAAATGATTAGTAGGGAATTGCTCATGATCCTAAAAGAAGCCTGACAGACGAGAATGAGGACGCACCTGAGTATAACAGTAGCCGATTATGGCCAAGAGTGGTTTCAGAGTGGATACTTGCGTTGCTACATGAGTGGGACTGAGGTGTAGGGAATTCCGGATGCACCCGAATCCGACCTTGTGCGCTCATCCACAATGCCAGGTAAGAAATTTTCGTCTCGATTGCGCCATCGCCAAGCCGTACCGATGGCCTGATTGGACACTCCAACGCTTGACGGGGCCGAGATGGTTTCAGAAACCCCATGCAGTATTTCTCCTACGTTTTCAAATGATCAAAAACGGGCCAACGCTGCCAAATTGATTGACTTCCACGCCTATCCAATAAAGACAATCGAGTCTACGAGTCGGGATAATAATAGACTACGACTCGGATGGCGGCGATACTAGATGTTGGGTTTCAATAGGCTAAGTCGTAAAAGATGACGTGCCAGTGGAAACGGCTTTTGATGTCGAGCTGCTGTAGGGCTGTCAGTCTGTCCACGTGAAAAGGGGTTGAAGGCCGAGACAGACACGTGCTGGCTGAGGCTGTGCTGTATGGATGGAGGTCCCGCCACAGTAATTATGATTCCGCAGTTGTCACGCTTGTTTTGTAAAGAGCGTTATTATCCGGTCTGAGTTTGAAAAACACACGACACATACCATTGCTCCACCATTGCTCCTTGCATTAATGAAAGTAGGGAATCCCCGTTTAACGAACAAACAAGCAGTGCAACCAAGCTACGAGTCACAGCAAACAATACGGTATCTTGAACAATATAGCGGGAAGACTGTAGGGTTATTTGTCACGTGGATGTCACGTGCTCCGGCATGACCAAAACTCCTAACCAAACATTAATTCGATTGGGATTGGATTGATGACAGTCACACAATTCATCCCCACGATCATCGCAAATCGCCATAGCACCAGGCCCCATTCCAGGGACTATGATATGCGGCACGGTGCCCACCCTCGAATCGGAGGACTTGCGCCAAAGTTCTGATCAAGGTACAGTCTTCAGATCTTTCGAGCATAAGGCCCTCTCTCAATCAATACAGCTAGTTATAGTTCTTTTAATCCAGTACAAACCTGTCACGCGCCGGAGTCGTACAGTCAGCAGTGAACCTGGATGTATGACAATCCCTCGGGTATGATGGATGGGGCGAGCCTGTCGTCGGTGACACCGATGAATTGGCCACGCGACTGAAGAAGGGTCATTTAAAGGACGGACGACAGACCAGAAAATTAGAAGCCTAACCCCGTCGAACTTTTTGCTAGACATGTCCCAATCTTTCCACCTGCCAAACACCTCTCTCGGCTCTTCAACTGCACCCCAAACTGTGCCTCTTGGCATGACAGGTGCCAATGCTCAAGCCACCACAGTGGAGAATCCGAGCATCGGCGACGAAGCGCAAAGCTTGTCAGCAGGTGCTGATTATTCCGTCCTGTTCTCTGCCGGAGAAAGCGAGCCCTGGACACAAGAAACGCAAAGTGAGTGGCTCCCGGGTTTTCGGGCAATGGTGAGTAAATGACATTATGAGGAGACATAACAAACAGTAATGTCTGTCCATATCCAGGATCCTCTGACGCGGCGAGACGCTTTGAATCGCCACCTACAGACGCCCAAGTTCACGTACGAGAGCATCGTCCGGTCATTTTTGCAACAACAACAACAACAACAGCAGCAGCAGCAGCAGCAGCAGCAACAGTTTCAGCCACAGCAACAACAGACGCAGCAGTTGCAGCATGCGCAGAGCCAATATGAGGCACAGAAGAAGGGCGCTGAAAGAGACGCGATGGAGAGAGAAATGCGGATGCGTGCGGAGCAGCAGCAGCGCCAGTTTGCGAGATCGGATAGGCATGGGTTACAACCAAAGCGGTTTTGACCAGGGGAGAGGCGAAGCCCCGTCCCGTTTCCCGCATGCATTAGTTATAGACTGGAGGAAGCGCATGTTCTATGACGAGACGTCCTGCATGAAACAGTTGGGTTCATTCAGAGATGAACTGCAGCCAGTCTGTCCCTTTCGCAAGTGTTGAAAGAGTTCCGACGTGCTCTACCATCACAGTTGAGGATTCAGGTTTGGTTTAGTGTCTTCCAGGCAAGCACTTTCCTGAGCGTACAGTAATATCATCACTTTGAGAAAAGCGTTTGCGGCTTGGCAGGTCTGGGTATCGATTACGTATTAGCCGGTGCGAAGATAAAGCGTACGTACGGAGAGATAGAGCGGCAACGGAGTATGCCGCGGTGAATCAAGATGGGATGAGTGGCGTCATCGATTTGTCGTTCGAGAAAACTTGGAAGCATGTGTGATAATTCGCGGTATTATTCTCGTTCTCAGGCTCGCGAGAGACATCGGAGAGAGCAGGCCTGGACTCGGACCGACTGAATGGTAAGTATGCCCCATCGACCATCCCGAAACCTTTTCTGGAACAAAAGCAAGGAGCTCGAGAAGACAGCGGTCTACTCAAGATGAAGGCGGCCCTGATCGTCGAAGGCAAGGGTTGCGGCGATAACTGTATTGTGACGGACTGTACTGACTGTACGGCTGACACCCATACAGTCAGGCCCCAAATCAGGTGCGCCGGCGCACGCCGAGAAGCAACAGCCGCAGCGCCACCTAAATCCAATCGGATGAAACCAAACCAGGGCCATCCAGTACGGCCGCGTGACACCAGCTGGATGTACTGTAGGGACTGCCAACCCCAACGATCATATTCGATCTATGGGCGTGTGCTGCTGTCACCCTTAAAACCCACTGACACGGCCCGAGCATCGGGGCTTGAGGTAGAGACGTGAGTACACAAACTGATTAGATAACTGAATCAAGACCAACACACACACGCCCCACTTGCACGGTGCCAGCAAACGAGTGAGAGAACACGCCGTATGATATCCGATCACGACAGTATTAACACTACTTCCTCTGGACCCACATTCCCCTCTCCAGTGTAAAATCCGCCTACCGCCGTCGCCGTGACCAAATGAAGTTACTCGTCACCCTAGGATGTTGCCTAACGCCCGTGAGCGGGACGAAGACGATTGTTCCACCAAGACTAGCGCACCAGACATTTCACATGTGAAAGGGTGTGGTTGTGGGTTGCGGTGGGATACCGCACGAAATAAAGAAAGATGGAAAGCGAAAGTACAGGCTGTGTATGGCTACTGGCACAAGGTGGTGTATCAACATTGGCACCTGGCCGCGGCACATCGTCGACCTCGTTTCAGTGGGCACACTGGCATTGAATAACGTCATCAAGCCAGCCAGAGTTTGTGGCGAATATATCCCGGGATCAAAAGAATGGAGACGGCTTTCTCAAGAGACAGCCACGTTCAAGTCGTGTTTGCACAGTTTTCACACAACGTAAAAAGAAGAGGCGTTACAGGGATTGTATGGTATTGGGATGTGGGGTACTGCCAGTGTCAGGCTCCGGAAACCCGACGGAAAAATACACGGGCAAAGTCGGATCAATCGAGTATGTGTCAATCCAACAGAGGTGGTGGTACGCTTTGTGGGGGGAACAGGGCCAACCTTGCAATTAGGCAAAATCGAGGTAAGTCGACAATCGATCAAAGGGTGCTATTACGGTAATTGGAGTGTACATGAAACAACGACGTCTCCTCTCCTCACTTCTGTTGTAGTGTTGTAGTGGTGTTGGGATGGAAATGTCCGAATCTCCGCCCAAACCGGTTAGCTGTGGCCCACGTGTGAAGAGAAATTCCAATCTTACAGTAGTTGTTCTTGACAGTCCTACACTCGACCATGAGTTTCTCCTCCCTCTTCTCATCTCTAGTGGGAACGCTGCATGCAGATGCTCCAGAAGAGGCGAAGGCCCCAGAACCTGAGCCCCAGGAAGAGGTAGTACCCGAGGAGGCAGAGGAAGAAGAGCCAGAAGATGTGCGTCCTGCCCGTCCCACTCGTCCGAGGACCTTTTATCGCTGAGCCAGGTCTTCTGGGCGTGCTAGATCCATCCCAATTTGCGCGAAGAGGCGCAGGAGTCACCCAAGTGCAAGGCTGCTGCTCAGCACTTTTTCCACTGCCAAGAAAAAGTCCAGTCCGGGAAGGGCTTCAAGCATGAGGATTGTGTGGAAGAAATGTGCGTTTTGCATCTTTTCTTTTCTTATATTTGCGGTCGTAAATGACGTTGTTCCTCTAGGTGTACGTCCTTCTCTTAGCGACTGGTCCCTAAATTTGAATTTCTGACATTTGTTGTTTCCCCTCCGTCTCTTACCTCAACTAGTCCAGTATGTCTCTTCGTACCGTGTCATCAACCAATTTCTCATCTTATTTTGCTTAGCATGATGCATTGCACTGATGTAAGTGTGCTGCTAGCTTGTGCAAGGCCGCGTGTTGACCTTGTTTTAGAGTGTGGTTGCTCCGAAGCTTTTTGCTAAACTCCGTTAAGGTTCCACCACGCTACGACCTGTGGACGCATGTCCCTACCCTGATGTTGTAGTAGATGTTGACATTAGAAGCGCAATAGCCCAACTCTCTATAATCAGATTCGCATTCTTGGATCGCCGTCCTTGCGTGTTGTACAAACTGAGATAAAGTACGGTGGCAGTTGTGTGCCATGTGGGTCGTTTTAGTGCTTGCTGCTCGGCTATTATCATGTTGGTTGTTGACGGATTGTATTGGGACTACTGCTTGTCTACTGTGCACTCCCACCATGCTTCTGCACAGGGTCGCGTTTGTGTTTTCTCTTATCCCCGCGGGTATCCTTGCTCAACAGCCTCATTCCGTTCTGGCGTCTGAATCGGGCGTCTACGACTCCTCCCAAACGCCACCTACGCTCCCATGGAACACCTACAACTATTGCAACGCACCCCACGTCAACCCAGCACATTATGAGCTCCCAGATATCGCTTCCATGGGTGGTGCCAAGCTCGTCCACGTCTCGGTCGTCATGCGACACCACAAGGTATGTGTATGTCACCGTCACCCCCGTCTCAACCTCGGCGGCCGATGGCTACCCTACCGTCAAAAAACTACGTGTTTCAGCATAATCACTGAACTCGGACCAGCGCACACCGGACAACCTTGCCCCTGCCGAACGCAATCTCAATCCGTCCACAGGCCTAGGGTGGATGTGTTCTGACGCTGGTGCCCTCCAGCTCACGTACGACCTCGGCGGAGCGGCGATTGCACACGACGCGACGACGCCGCCCAACCACCCGTTCGCGTCCACGATCTGGAGCGGGTCCTGTGATGCTGGACAACTCACGCCTGGCGGACTTCTTGACGCGTCACGGCACGGAAAGGTGCGACATTCGTTATTGTCACCCACCTCTCGGCTGTTTTGCATCCCGTTCCGCTGATGCCCCAAAACAGGATCTATGGGAGCTCTACCACGACCGTTTAGAGTTTCTCACCGCGGTGGACCCCACTGAGATATGGGTGCGCACCTCGACAGAGGACCGTACGCTTCAGGTCGCGGGCGCCATGTTAGCTGCCATGGACCCGCGCGCCTCTGGCAAACCCTGGAAAGTGCACACCCAGCCAGCCTCGGTGTGTAATACAGTCGCCGTGGAACCTAACACTCACATCATCACCACAACTGACGCCGATGCACGAAAAATTTATTAGATCGACTCGCTCGTCCCAGCGTACGCATGCCCCGCCGCGAACGCGGTGCGCGACGCATTCCAGGCGGTGCCGGCGTGGGAGACACACCTACAGACGAATGCGTCACTCAAGGCCCGTCTAGACGCCGTCTTTGGTACTGCCGGGCTCAACGCTTGGGCAAGCTGGTGTGAGCGCAAATCCTACTTCCTTCTCGTCCCATTTCCTTTTCTTTTGGTCTTTTTCAGACGACCACTTTTTCGACGCGTTGACGGCGCGTACCTGTCACGGTCATTCCCTCCCGTGCAACGCCGAGGGCACGTGCGTGTCCGCGGCCGACGCCGCTTCCGTGTTCGCGATCGGGGATTTCGAATATGAGTACGTCTTCCCTCCGTGCCCCCGTGATGCGTTGACGGGCCCAAAATACGCAGTTACATCTGGCACGCGGCTCAAAACGCATCAAATTACACTTCGCTCACGTTCGGTAAAAAAACACGCCTGCGCATCGCTGACTTTCCATGCAGCTGATTTCTTAATATGACCCCCAGGCGCGTTCTTCGCTGAGTTAGCAGACGCACTCGAGGAGCCCACGCATCGCCTCGCGCTCTATGTCGGACAAGATGGCAGCCTCGTACGCCTCCTCGCCGGTCTCGGTGCCGTTCCGCTGCGATGGCCTTCGTTCGGGTCCGAAATCGTCTTTGAAGTACGTAGGCATGGAACGCTCCTACTGCCTCTTGCCTGACGCTTGCGCAGATTTGGGAAGTTTCTAGCATGCGCTATGTACGCGTATTTCACGAAGGCACCCTGCTCAGCGGAATGGAATGGATGGGACTAGGGGAGTTTATTCAAAAGTTGAGAGCACTAGTACCAGATCAACTCTTTAATCGGTGCATGGGCGAGTGAAAATGCGTTCATTAGCTTTAGTAACAATGACAGCACACCATCCGCGGTTTTAATCCCCCCTCTTTTGGAGCACAAAGGCAGTGAGCAAGCATGATCCTTCTATACGGGACTCAGACAGCCTCGGTGAAGCGGGTCTCGGCCTCCTCAAAGTTGATGACGTTCCAGATTGCGGAAAGGTACTGCACGAACGATCAAATTGTTAGATCTCGCGCTAGCAGGGAGAGTATAGCCAAGGGACTCACGTCGGCCTTGACGTTTTTGTACTGGCAAGTAAAACAAAATCCGTTAGTACGTGTTTTCAAAGCAAGAAAGTACCCTACTTGGAGATAGAAAGCCTGCACAGAACATAGACATTAGTAATTTACACGTAGAGGCACGGACAATGACGTACGTGCTCCCAAATGTCAATACCGATTATAGGAACGTGGGCTTTAGAAAATACGGTCAGAGACGGCAATCACAATCGGAGAGGAGATAAGTAAATAACGAAGGGGAGGTTGACACGCACTGAGTAACGGATCCTGGTTCGGCGTCGTCACAATCTCAAGCTTCCCCGTCTTGGTGTTATAGCCGAGCCATCCCCAACCGCTTCCCTGTATGCCAGCTGTAGCCGCATTGAACTGCTTCTTGAATGTCTCAACCGAGCCAAAGTCGCGCTCGAGAGCGGCCTTCAACTTGCCGTCTTTGAGTTGGCCACCGCCCTGCTTCACGGGCGCGAGGTTCTTCCAGAACAGTGTGTGGTTGATGTGGCCTTCATGTATATGTGAGGTGGGTTAACTCGAGTCAGCAGACGGGCGGGCGGTGGTGGGTTGGGAGGGTAACTTGGACCCTGACATACCTCCGCCGTTGAACTTGAGTGCAGCCTGCAGAGCAATCCTTTCACGAGTGGACGGCGCCTTGACGTATGCCTCTTCTGCCGCGTTGAGGCCGTTTACGTAGGCTTGGTGGTGCTTCGTGTGATGAAGCTCCATGATTTCGGCAGAGACGTAGGGCTCCAAGGCCTAGGGGTTTCGGGGGAGAGGTTGCAAGTCAGACTGGTTCAATGGCGAAATTAAGGTGTGGGTATTTTACATTGTAGGCATAGGGGAGGTTAGGAAGTGTGTGAAGAGTTGCAGCACGCTGAGCAATCGAGCGCGAAAGTGTGCGAGGAGCGAAAGAACGAGCGAGCGAGAGCATTGTTTGCCGTATGTGTGATGGTGAACGTTCCACTTTAAGGTGAGGTCAGACTGTCAGAGTACTACGTCACCATCCACGGCTCCATGTATGTGGATCTCCTCTGTGTAGTATATTCGGGCCTAAAATACAAAGTCATCTTAACAACTACTACATGACAAGCTGCGAACCAGCATGACAGGATAACGCATCGATAGACGAAGGAGAATGAAAGAAAAAAAAAAAGACGTGCACCAGAGTGGGGTAACTATTAAAAGGGAAAGAAAAGATGGCAATGCAGGGAGGAGAGAAAAAAAATTACAAAGACTCGACACCGTCGTGGAGCGCTCAACGTCCCCATGAACTCGCCGCCCCTCGCCCTCGGCCACGTGCTACACCTCCCCAACCTCGGTCTCGTTCGCGGTCCACAGACGGTCCACGGGGCACACCGGCGAACTGTCCAGGCGGATACCCCCGCGCGCCCGCGAACGGCGTCACAGACTGCGACGAGAAGCCACCCATTCCTGTGCGCAGGGCCCGCGGCCCGCTTGGGAGCGGGCGTACGGAAGCCGGGATGGATGGTGGCACGTACGAAGAACCCGGTCGATAGGTAGATGACGGCGGTAGACGATGTGGGAGGGCAGAGGACGAAAGGACAGGAGACGGATTGACACCAAATGAGCGGGGCTGAGTGGGCGGAATGCCACGCGCCATGTTGGCCCCGGTCTCGCTCTCCTCGCTATCACTCAGGGAGGGAGACGGTGTCCGACTCGAGTGCGGAGAGACATTGTTCAGGTGTCCGCCCTTGTCACCGTTACAAATTACATCATGCGTAATGGGTGTTGAACCCTTCATGGCCCCAACATCGTCTTGCAATTGACATCCCTGGCCGGGTGGAATGCTGTGCGCAATCTCGGCTAGTGTAGAGGTTAGGGAAGTGTCAAAGTGTACGCCGTTGATCGGCAAGTTATACAGGTTCGACTTGGAGTCCACATGAGTATCTGTTGGTTCTGCGACTGCCGCAACGCTCGCCGTAGACACCTTAGTGGTAGCGATATCTGACGCGATTACTTCGTCCCCACCGTCAACGACACCAGGACTACATGCGACATCGAGTGTTGCATCGGAAACAACATCCACGGTCTCCCCGTTTCCAGATGGGTGGTGGTCCGGTGGTTGTGCCGCTGCGCGGGCGAGCTCCTCCTCACGCTGCTTCTTTCTCCGCAACGCGAAATCCTTCAAGGACATTTTGACTTTCGGGATTGGAGGCGGTGGAGGCGTTGGGACCTTAGGTGGAGGTGACTGCGCTGGAGGGGAGTCGGAATCTAACAAGACCTCGGGAGTAACTAGGCATGGGTCTGGCGACGAAGTAAGGGATGGGGACTCTGCTTGGCTCCTTGTCGGGGAAGACACGCGCCTGAGAGGCTCTGAGGAAGTAAGGGACTGCGGTGAAGGCGAACGGATGCCCCACGGTGGAGGGCATGGAGATACGACAGAATCGTAAGGGTCCTTGTCTACATCCATCTGCATTGGCCCGTGGGGGTCTACGTCGGGAGAAGAGGTTGAAGCGATCGATAAGAAAGAAGAGGTCAAAGTTGATAACTTAGGAGAAAGCGGGGAGGAGTTGGAAGAGTGAGAAGCCGTCGGCGATAGTAACGATAAATTAGCAAATGGAGTGGAGGGAGAGGGCGAAGCCTGAGGGTCAGGGAGTGCGGTGCTCGAGAAAGACGGAAGCGAAACAAGTTTGCTCGTGAAAACGCGTGGAGAGTTTGGGGGTGGAATCGACGAAACTGTTGTGGGGTCAAGGTTTGCAGGCATTGGAGGCGGAGGCATGTCCTTCATGTCTGTATCGAGGCAAGTCAATGGGACGGACGATTTTAATGATTAAATTGCGTGCGAACCTGAACCCTCCAACTCCATCTGGCCCTCATCTAAAACGCTACCCAGACTATCATTGCTGGCGCACGGTGAAGGACACGGCGAAACAGAGCGGAGACCTTCCGTGCTGCGGTGCATCCAGCGCTTTCGCATCTTGGGCGGCATCTGCTCCTCGTCCTCTGATTGGGGCCGAGGGTCTGAATCTGAGGGCGAGGGTGAGCGGTACCTTGGAGTGTCAACGGCATCTCGTAAATCGTGCCCATGGGAGGATGGTCTTAGGTCTGCTGGCGTAATGGGTGTATTGGCAACATCATTGACCTTTGGTTGATCACTCGCTGGGAAAGGTGGTATCGTAGCCGAAGCATCTCGGACCACGGGGGATTTACCCTTAATGCGACTTTGCGGCCCTTTCGACAGGGGTTGTGGGGCACCGACAGTGCCCCCGGCCTTAACTGAGGGATCAGAGATCATCTCGACGCCGTTCATGCCGCCATTAAGGGGCGTCTTTTCACGAGTGCGGAAGCCACGCTGCGCACCGATGAGGGGCCCAAGGTCGACGCTATGCGGACTCTTATCTCCTGCGCTCGAGGTGTCGGGACGCTGTGACAGGGGAATCGTTGACGTGGGAAGACGCCCATCAACAAATTCGGCCATGAGGTTAAGGGCACAGTCCTTGGCTTTGGAGCCACACGCGCACGTGGTGAAGGTCGAGCTAAGAGCGTGGAGCATGGAGGCCATTTGGTTTCGAATGTAACTGAGGTGATGTGCCCTGTAAAGGGAGACGATCAGACTTGTTGGTGATACGGAGAAGGGTGGGTAACGCCGCGTACTCGAACAAATGGGGGGTCTCGATAAGTGCAGGAAGGTGGTGGACAGCATTACCATCGTCCCACTCCCAACCGAGGACCACCTCTTCATTTGCCTTGATATCGCGTAGTGCAAAAACGCCAAAGGTCAGCATCTCGGAGTCACTACCCTTGGGAGATGAACCATGCTCATCGTTCCCCTTGGCACGTGGGCAAATCACCGGGCGAAGGACGGCGTTGGGACGACAACCACTGCGAAGGAAGCGGGCCTCGTTGCTGGTGATACGGGCGTCTAGGGCGACGTCGAGGGGTGGGCCGAAGAGATGTACAAAAGGTTTTGGCATGCCATGGTGAGCATAGGCATTAAGGGGATCGGATAGGTAAGCAGAGGAAGGGATGATGGTGGACGTATAGGGTGTGATGAATTTTGAAGAGGGTATGGGTTGGGTCGTATGCACGGCATAGGAAGGGGGGAGGACGGACGGGTTGGTGTGGGAAGAGAGGATGGGATGAGAAAACGAAGACTGTGGGAGTGGGCGGATGGATGTTTGGGAGGGGGAGGGGGAGGTGGATAGTACTACGGGGGCACTATCGAGTGTTCCTGAAGGGAAAGGAGGAGGCGATAGGGCAGAGATACCGCGCCAGTGCTTTGCCTGCCTCCGAAGGTTGTCCCTCACTTCCTGGTGGGGTATGATGTCCTGGAAAATGGGGACGTAGCTGTGCATCCACGGCTCATCAATGGTTACATGTTCGTCTTCGCCAGTGGGTTGTACGTTTACCGAGGCGCGACGTTTGCGTCTTGAACTTGGTCCGTCGATGGGGAGGTTGGTCTGCCTGCGGTGCTTGCGGTCGACGCCAGGGCTGGCTTGCCGTCTCCGCTTCTCGTTCTCTGCTCTGATCGCATCCTGCTTCCGCTGCGTTTGGAGACGTACCGCACGGTCACGATCGACGGGCCTGGGAGCGCATACCCAACATCGCCACTCTTCGGGCACGCCGCCCTGGACGATCTCGAAGCAGGCGGCATGGCACCAGCGGGAGCAGTCGTCACAGGCTATTGAGAAGCCATCATCGAAGGAATAGCCGCATATACAATTGATGGAGTCTGAACCGGCCACATGTTGCTGCTCGTCGTCTTGGGGGGCTGCACGTTTTGACGGGACGGTCGAATAGTGGTTGGCCGCATCGGCAAGGTTGAGTAGACCGAGGGCGGCTTCTGTTGCATCGTTTTTCATGGGGATTATGGGGACAGCGTGACGTGCTGGAAAGAGATCCCACCGTCGTTGCCACTCTGATTTGTCGTGATCGTCGACTAGTGTCGTAGTCGTAGTCGTTGAAGGATTGGGTTGAGTGTCTTCTCTCCTCTCAACTCACTCACACTCACCTGAAACCACGTCTGAGAAAATACGCAAACATACACAAACATATTAGCCGCTTCGCTTCCAAAGGCTGTGCCCTTCCTACGCCCCGTACTTTTTCTCTCATATATCCCCATTCGTCCCTATTCCCCCCCAAAAAGGCCCCAAACCCGCAGAAAAGGGGTCATAGTGAACAATAGATGATGTGCGAGCGTATCGCGAAAAAATCATGAGTCATCGGGCCTTCCAAATGTCATGTGATTTATTACTCATCCATGTCGTGATTAATTGCGGCGTGCCTGCTGATCGTGGATGCCCCTCCACATCGTTAGCAACGGGGAGGATGAAGGATGAATCGCACGTACGACATCGAATGCCTTGGTGAGTGGGGTCTATGTTTGGTCCTAGGACCTGCGTGGTGGAGGGTGACGCGCTCGTATAGGTCATCCATAATGGGATGTGGGCATATGCGGCATTGATATCTGACGTTTGGACTATTGTAGCAGGTTCAAGACCACCCGACATATCTCCAGCAACCACCAGACCCTACTTGTCAAATCCGAGTCGAAGGATGCTGCGCGCTCAGCCAACAACCACCATGCGTGATCACGACAGTCGTGGCCGAATCGATTTTCATGCGATCCTTCTCATGATGCGACACTTACCTTGACAATGAACATGCACACCGTGAATACTCGAGCCTATCCTGACGAAACATGTACAACGAGGCATATCGATCTATTCTGTGGATATGGTAAACCCCTACTGTGCGCGACAATGAGATGGTACGGGGACCAGCCACAAGAAAATGGACATGGAACGAGCATTGTATGGAGTCGTCCCGAGGTGAAGATGTATGTGAAAGGTGAGGTGACATTAGGGAAAGGGGGCGGCGGTTTTTGGCAAGATCATAGTAAAGGCGAGGAATGCCAACGATTTATGGATTTTCACAATGTGGGGCCATTCGAGGTAAGTGTAGGAACCAATTAAAGCGAGAAAAATAGACAAGTGGCAGCGCGAGTCGAATCATGACGAGGGTGAGGGGTCGCTTGTGGCATGCGGGGTACAAGCATCTTGTTGGTGTTGAAGTGCAAGGCAGGCGGACAAACGTGGCGATTGCCGACTAGTCTTGAGACACGAGCCAGAGGTCAAGTTGCTCGAACATGAGTCGGAGAGCCGATCACGTTCCTTTTCAAAACGCCGATCCGGCCCAGACCTTAGGCACGAGGTGCGATTCCTTTCGTCAACATAGATAGATGACACGACACCCCGTCTTTCCCGGCCCAGTTAAAGCCACGAGCGCAGCGCCGTGAGTCTCATCGACATCCACCTTGCCTGTTTTTGCAGCCGCCCGTGGCTATCAGTTGACGACAAAAGGTGGTCGACCCACGGCCGTCTCCGTAAATGAAACCCTGCTCGTGAAATAACTTGATCGAACGCATTTTGGCATGTCCGGTAGTTCCCCCAGAATACGACGCGTATACGTCTCGAACACACACCCAATCCATCACGGCCATTTGGATGCAGACTAAGTCCGCATAGAAACGTGAAGTCATAGTGCCAGCAGGCAATCTATTCAGTCCAGAAATTCTCATGACGAGCAGGTGGCTTCGCCAGCGAAGTGTAGCTTGGGGACTTTACATAGTTAAATCCAGCATGTCTTTGAACGTCGGAACATGGAGCACGACCAGGTTGGTTGCAAGACATAGTAGTGGGTCGAAGATGCCCTCCGAGCTAGGAAGACCAGAGCCTAGCTAGAGATAAATGCGCGGAACGCTCGACTATGCCTTCCTAAAGAAGACGAAGACAGCACCAAGGATACGGATGTATTAAGCCTGGTGGCGAGAGCAGAGGGACACCACCATGAATCGCGGGGTTTGTCACACTATAACCAGTTTAGCAACTTGAAGGAACTAGCGTGTAATTAACGAGGACACATACCGCGCGGCAGAGCACATGGATGTGATATGGGTTTCCGAGTCAGCCATTTGATGGAAGCACCTCCAGAATTCAATCTACCACTCGAAGCATGTGGCCACGGCGAGGACACGATGGTTGTTATCAACAGTCCATCCAGGCGCGTTTATCATTTCCGACGCAGGGTCATATGATAAACACGTGATCAAACGCGTTTCTCGCCCTGCTGTGGCCGTCGGAAGACCAAGGAGAGTCGAGTGGCCTTTTGGTTGCGGCAGTCATGTCGGACATTCCAAAACTTCTCTTGGATTCTCTGAACCCCCATACACGAAAGAAGGCTGAGATCTCTCTTCAGGCCTACAGTCGACAACCTTCCTTTGTCATCCACCTTCTCCAGCTCATCTTAGATGCTTCTAACGATAGTGCCGTACGCCTGGCCGCCAGCTTGTACCTCAAAAACACAGTGAGACTTGGGTGGTTAGAAGATGTATGTATCCTTGGACAATCTCATCTCTTGATATGCCGCCCTCACAGCTTCTAAGGATAAAAACCCCATCTCTCTCCCTGACAAGGAAAGCCTCAAGCCTCAATTGTTACCTGCGATGATCGCCCTCTCTGGCCCAAATGAAAAGGCCATCCGCGCACAGGTAGTCGAGTCTGTCTCTCTCATAGCCGAGCTGGATTTCCCTGAACGTTGGCCCGGTCTTATCGATGTGCGTCAACAGTCCTGTCACCATTCATTCACATTCATCCCCATACTACTGATAGCAAATCGTCCAATCCCTCAGCGGCGACAATTTCAACATCAACCTTGGCGTTCTGGAAACTGCACACTCGATCTTCCGCTCGTGGCGTTCCCAAGCCCGCTCCGACGCGTTTTGGTCCACCATCAAACTGGTCCACGCAAAGTTCCTCGGTCCCTACTTCCAGCTCTTCCAGCTAACCATTAAACGACTTGCGTCCCCGGATCAACTTGTCGCTCAGACTATGGCCGTACTCGTAGAGTTGTACTACGATCTCACCTGCCAAGATCTTGCTCCTGAATTTGAAGATGGTCATGAAATATTCTTCGCCCCAGAATCTGGTTACTTCATGCAACTGATGGAATGGAACCCACCCGAACTTCAAACAGACGTGGGTATCCTCGACACTCCCTCGTATCGCGATCAGAACTAAGTCATTGTCGTTCCAGCCGGAGGAACCTACGCCCTCCATCCCTTCCAGGATCCGCACAGGTGTCCTAGAGGTCGCCGAAGTATGTTCCCTTCTCAGTTATCTCCCTTACATGCACCAATGAGTATCAGCTGTACGTCAAATTGTACCCAGAGATGCTTGCACGCTCCCAATCCGTGGGGGCCTTCGTCAAGAAAGTCTGGGAGCTAGTCGGCGGCGGAAAGCAGCTTGGCATTGCGTATGACCAGGTATTCGACTTTTTCTTCCCCCGGTCCATATTTTATACACTTATGCGGCAATTCATAGCTCGTTTCTCAATCTCTCCGCTTCATCTCCACTGCGATCCGCTCTGGTGCCTATCGCGACATCTTCGAGACACGTGATACCGTCCAAGGGCTTATCGCTGGCGTAGTGGTGCCCAACCTCGCGCTACGCACGCGCGATGTCGAGGCGTTCGAAGACACACCCCTTGAGTACGTTCGAGGGGAGTTACAGGTCTCCGAGATTTCGACACCTCGCCAGGCAGCCGCCGATGTAGTTAAGGCCTTGTCCGGGGTCGGTCCAGAAAGTGAGATCGCGACGACCACGATCGTCTCTGAATGGATCTCCCGGGCTCTTGATGAGGCTGCGCGAGGCGAGGAGTATGGTTGGAAGAGTAAGGACGCTGCTGTGTATCTCTTCGAAGCTATCGCAACGCGTAGCGGAACGCTGGCAGTGCGTGTGCTGTCCTTGACGCATGCCAACCCAAGTAGGCTGATGATAGCTGATGCGTCTTCAGCAAGGCGTGACCACAACGAATCCGAACGTGAACGTGGTACAGTGGTTTGCAGATAACATCTTCGGTGACCTTCAGGCTGGTGTTGGTGGTGTCCACCCAGTCCTGCAGGTCGATGCGATCCGGTACCTGTACACATTCCGCTATCAGGTATGTTTGGAGGCCTTCTTTGATCGTGACCAATATTCAGCGTTCTGTGCCCTAATTCATGTCCTCGACAGCTCACAAAAGAACAGCTGGTCTCTGTGCTGCCACTGCTCCTGAATCGTCTTGATTCCAGTGATGTCGTAGTGTACACTTACGCCGCCGTGGCACTCGACCGCATATTGTCTATGCGCGTGAGGGATTCTACAATACTCATGTACGCCCCTCGTATCAAACCGGCTGTCTTTCTTTCCTTTTACAATATCTGCAGGTTTTCATCGGCAGACGTTCAACCATTCGCTCCTCGACTCTTGAACGCCCTCCTTACCAAGATCGAAGTACAGCAGAGCCCCGAAAAAACAGCAGAAAACGATTTTCTCATGCGGTGTGCGTTCGTGCTTTCTTTCCTGAAGTGATGCGAGTCCCGACGAAAATTTTCCCGGTACGCTAGGTATCGCAAGGGTGATCGTCACGGCAAAACAGGGACTGGGCGAAGGGTACGCGGATGTGCTTCGGCGGCTCGTTTCCATTCTCCGGGTCATCGCGAGAAATCCGAGCAATCCAAACTTCGATCAATACATTTTCGAAAGCATATCGGGACTTATTCTGCGAGTCCGGCATCCATCCCTCGCACTCAATTACTGATGGCAGGCCCTCTAGATTCATTAGTGGGGCACTGCCTGATTCAATATCAGTCTTTGAACCGGAACTCTTTCCTCCTTTCACAGAAATCCTACAGGGGGACATTGATCGTGCGTAGTTACTTAATATTTAACAGGAACCAAGGTCTAAGGGCTATAGAATATATACCTTACGTCTTCCAGGTCCTTGCACAGATGCTGAAACTGCATCGAGGGGTGCCCGTTGAATACCGCGCCCTTCTTCCTTTCCTTCTCACACCTGCGATCTGGGCCCAGAAAGGCTCTATCCCCGGACTTGTGGCGTTGTTGCGTGCGTTCCTTGCGAGAGACGCGGCGACGATGGTCGAGGCGGGCCAACATATTCCGGTGCTGGGAGTTGTGCAGCAAAGACTCGTTCCAAGCAAAGCAAACGATGGCTGGGGATTCGATCTCCTGCAGGCTGTTATACTCCACGTCCCTTTGTGAGGCGCAGCTTTTACTTGTTTCTGATGTCAGGGTAGTGGCTGAGTGTATGCGTTCCATAGCAATTCCCTTCAGCCATATTTCCGCCAGATCATCGTGACGCTACTCACGCGAATGCAGCAGAATAAAACCAACACCTATGTCTACTACTTTGTCTACTTTCTGCTTTACATCCTCGCGATCAACGTTAGCGGCCTCACCCCCGATTATCTTATCCAAGCTGTCGACGAGATCCAGCCAGGGTATGATTCATCCCTCTTGCATCAATTTCCATGCTGACAATGCCAACGCGTAGGCTGTGGTCTCAAATCGTCACCAACTTTGTCGTACCGCAAACGTCCCAGCTGGCCGTGAAGGATCGCAAGGTCGCGGCCGTTGGCCTGACGCGCCTGCTCACACAATCTACGCTCTCGTTAAAAGATCCAAACGTGAAAATATGGTAACCTCCTCTTCTTGTACCAATTAACCTCCATGCTGATGGTATCAAGGCCCGCGTTATTGAACCAGCTCGTGGGGCTGTTTAAAGAATCAAAGGCGTTCGCCGCGGCAGAGGATGCTGGAACTGGTGTGACCGATATAGACCTCGAGGAGCAGACCGTCGGATACCAAGCTGCGTACTCGAAGCTCGCAACGGCCGCTGCACCACCGCCCGATGTGGTGGCTTATGCTGGGAACGTCCGCTCCTACGTCGCTGGGGAAGTCACTCGGTTATTCAGCACGGAACCCGATGTTAAGACGCTCGTCGCGCAAGGGGATCAGGCCCAAATCCGCCCTTTCTTGTCGAGTCTTGGGATTTCTATCTAGCGTTTTTCGGGCGAGAAGACCTTGATGCGAGAGTGAGAGCCTGAGGGTAAAGGTGAAGGGTAGTGAAACCTCTTTTTTCCCGTCATGTTTGACATGTCGACGCGGCGCAAAGTGTACGTACACACAGATATTTGGCCATGCGGGTAGCCACGAAGTATTACGAATATACGTAGTGCAATGCGCTTTGTGGTCTGTTCCCTGGAGTTGAACATGAATGAGCATGAATGAGTCAGATTGTATCCACGTACCCACACCTCGAATCGTGGCACTTGTGGTACCCACTGTGTTCGATTGTCGACCTGAAGTCCCGTTCGAGTTTGAGAATGAGTATGTTCGAACCCTATAGGCCTAGCCATCCCCAATGATGAAGGTGGATCACGAAGAGGATACAGTATTCACAATCATGCATCATAGTTCGTAAAGCTTTAGATCACGCTCTAGAACCAGTGGGTGCGCGTTGTTCAGTGGACCCAGGGGTGTGTGCCTATGTGTGGTAAGCTGTACGAGCCTGGGCTAGCTGAGAGTATATATATTAGATCTAGAGTTTGAGAACCTCATACAGCAGCGGATCATAACCTGCTACTGCAGTGGTGGTAGTGGTAAGTGAACTACGACGACATAGGTGAAATGGAAATGAGGAGTGGCCCGGCGACAGACACAACGTGAAAAACGTCGGGCATCGGGACAATGAGCAGTCGTCGGGTCATCAACCGTATTAATGAACAGAATCAACCCTGGCTGGTACACTGCAGTGGACTCATCATGACGTCCAGAAGAGACTCCTGTTCAAGAGAATTGTCCTCGCCCACGAGTCGCGTTCCAACTTCTCCCCGACTTTCCGAGGCTCGCTTCCGCATCTCATGCCTACAGTGACTCACAGCAACTAACAGCGACCCGCAGGGTGTGACTGATACTTTAACAAGGACGAAAGGTCCGCGTGTGAGTTCGAAGAAAGGAAGGCAATGTAACACAATAGAACCTAAGTACGTCGATCCGAGAACGCACGAAGGAGCAGTAAATAAAGCGGAATGGCGGGTGTTAATCCGCTCGACCGCTGGCGAGGGCACACACAAAATTGGGGGGGAAAGAGCGACTCTAATTGCACACCTGGCTCAGGCCGGGCAAAAGGGGCTAAATACAAGTCAAAAGTGTCTAATGGAGCCTAGGCTACCTGTCCATAACAACGAAAAGATGGAATAAACAAGGAAAAGGGGAGGAAGACAGCAGCACGCGTGCGCTGCCCTGTGGCGTTGGTCAAATCAGGCAAGGGGGTGTCGGACATGTTGGGCGAAGGTCGAAATGGGCCAGTTCCGAGGCCACAGCTCGGGCACGCGTTACAATACGAAGACTCGTACGAGCTGGCGCACGCAGCGAACGAATGACGTCTCCATCGACTTCCCGCGTAGACCCAGATAAACGAGAGTCAGCACTGGAAGCGCGGGTTCAACGCTTGTCCTGAGGAGCTTGGACATATCCGAATCCAGGTGGTGACGGTGGGCGGTCTCCAGCGTAATAAATGCGGTTAAAGATGAGTTAGGCCGTGTCAGTCAGCGCGAAGTGGTGTCCGATGCGATGCGGAACTTGCGCATCATGAACAATACATCATGCATCATGGAATAGAGGAGATAGAGGAGTGTCTGATCTTTAAATTCTTGGCAAGATAGTCATGACCCAGTTCTCCTAACTGATAGGAGGGTTGTGAAACGTCATGAGACATGATCGATGCATGATCGGTAACAGCCCGTGTTTCAATCAACCCAGGCGAGACCGTGACCGTCGGTTTCTCCAATCAGGGCGAGATCGAATGTGAGCCAGCTAGGCGCGAGCAAACCTGACCCGGGACCGGAACTACTTTAGACCATGCAGTTATGACGGGCGGGTGACAGGAGTCCCTACATTCGATAGGGAGAGGTGGAGAGCGGCCAGGTACATGTTTTCAAGGCCTATCCTTGAGGCCGGGCCTTGAGGACTTGTTGGTCATGCATAAACAATAACTATGCCGGGTATTTCATGTACCTTTCAAACAAACGGGTATTCCCAAGCTTCCTTTTGCGCTCCTACTAGGCCTACATACATTTTTTTTCCGGTATTCGTTTCGGCCTAGTTTAGTTTAGCTTCGTTCTGGAGAGTCCCCAGTTCTCGTGCTTGGCAAAGTCAAGAGCCGTTATGATGTGAGCATACGTGGATGCTTAGTCATCCTCTCACACCTTCCTTCACGTACGCCAACTCGCGGTCGGTCGGCTCCATCTGTGATTCCACCGCCCCCGCACAGGGCTCTGTTTTCTTACTTTGTCCGACAGAGCCATGCCAATCAGCCTTGGCACTTCTATCATCGCTGCGGCCGCTGCGGCTGACTCATCCACGCCGACACCTATCCCAGAGGAGGAAGAGTTCTACTCCTCCTGGTCACTTTTCCTCGTCTGCCTACTTCTTATTCTATCTCTTTGGACATCTTATTACCTACAAATCAAGAGGATACGCGCGATTCATGAGACCTTCGTATCCATAGTTGCAGGCATGGTTGTTGGATTTACCGTGCGCATAGCGCCTGGGCATTTGATTAGGGAAATGCTGGTGAGTTAGCTACTCTGCCTCTAGTGATCTTTATGACCGGTCGTTCGAAAATGCGGCGTGTCTTTTGTATTGGCGAGCCAGTGTTGGTACTGGGCAGGACCGACGAGGAGAAGTGGCATCCGTTCATGTCGCGTTCATACGTGTGCGGCTTGTCCAGGTTTCTGATCCTCCATGGTAGACTTTCAAGCACACACTCTTCTTCAACCTCCTTCTCCCACCCATCATTTTGAACTCTGGCTATGAGCTAAAGCAGGTATGTCAGTCCGTCATTGTTCCTCGTTCACGACTGGAAAAAAAGTGCCCACCTATAGGAAAGTTTCTTCCGCAACTTTGGTTCCATCTTGACGTTTGCTTTCCTCGGCACCTTCATCTCAGCTGTCGGCGTTGGGTACGTTTCCGTGCGATTCCCGAACACGGTGCCGAGCTGACCGCTTATGTAACAGTGTACTGGTTTACATTTGGTCTGCACTTGGCATCGAGTCCTTGGAACTCACCTTACTCGAATGCCTCACGTTCGGGACCACTCTATCTGCGACAGACCCGGTCACAATTCTCGCCATATTCAAACAGTACAAGGTTGATCCGAAGCTGTACACCGTCATTTTCGGAGAAAGCTTGCTGAACGATGCTGTCAGCATCGTCATGTATGAGTATGTGATCCTGTCTCTTTACTCAAGTCCGTCGTACTTACCTTTTCCAAAGGACGCTTTCCCAATTTCACGGGACCGAGATTTATCTGTCGTCGCTCTTCCACGGAACAGGAATCTTTCTTCTCAACTTCAGCGTGTCCATGGTCCTGGGTGTCGCGTTTGGTCTTGCCATGTCACTAATTCTCAAGCACTCTTCCCTCAGCGTATACCCCTCCATCGAATCTTGCTTGGTGACGTTGTGCGCGTACACCTGTTACTTTTTCTCCAATGGCCTATCCATGTCTGGCATCGTATCGCTTCTCTTCTGTGGTATCACGCTCAAACACTATGCGTACCACACCATGTCTCGTCGCACGCAACGCGCAACCAAATACATCTTCGGCACCCTCGCGCAGCTCTCGGAAAATTTTATCTTTATCTATCTCGGCATGTCTCTTTTCACCTCGCCACCATCCGGGGAGAAAGTGACATCGTACGTGAAACCCCTCTTTATCGCAATCACGACCGTTGCGGTCATCTTTACGCGCTATGCCGCTGTCTTCCCACTCTCCGAGTTGATCAACTTCTTCCAACGCCACGCGCGCGGTCAGCGCAGCGAAGAGCTCCCACACGCATATCAGATGATGCTCTTTTGGGCTGGCCTGCGCGGCGCGGTCGGCGTTGCCCTCGCGGCCGGCTTCAAAGGGAACAACGCACAAACGCTGCGCATGACAGTACTCGTCGTTGTTGTCCTCACGGTTGTTCTCTTCGGTGGGACGACCGCGCGGATGCTCGAGGTGCTCGGAATACGGACTGGGATCGAGGACGATGGTGCGACAAGCAGCGATGACGATGACCCGCCACTGACCCGCCGTAACGGGCGGTATCATCGCCTGCCGGATGACTACCAAGCATACAGCCGTGCTGCAGCGCGCATCGGCTCACACTACGGGCACTTACCGCGGAGTTACAACCACCACACGCAAAGCCAGAGCCAAAGCCCAAGCAGAAGCCCGCTACATCACGCGTCTCAAAGTCAGCGACCGTTCTCGCCCTTGCGCACAGGGTCTGTGTTCTCCGCTGCGTCGAGCGACTCGGACGAGTCAGACGGCGGCGAGGTGCTCCCGCTTGCCCCGACATCTGGCGCCCCCGGAGGAAGCGGGGCTAGCCATGGCCCCTCTCCTGCTGTAGACGGGCCAGCCGAGCGCAGCGAGGACTCGAAGTGGTTCCAAGCTATCGATGAGCGATACCTATTGCCCTTGTTCTCGAACGCGACGGCAAGCCGGACATTCCATGCGAGACGGATGCGGCGTGGGGCAGGGAACGGGGCAGAGGTGGAGCCAGGTGAGGAAGAAGAAGAGGACGGGCCAGAGGTGGAACTTGGCCAGACCGTGTCTACGCATAGCGTTGGGATTGGGCTGGACGAGAGCCGTATCGAGCGTGGGCTGTCGAGCCCGTCGCTGCGGAGGGAGAGCGACCCCGCGCTGAGCCAGTCGCCATGACCTCCTGTTACGATGCCAGACTTTGGAAAGAAAATGCGGAGATAGACACAGGCACGTGGCATTTTATGTAAGTAGTGTAGTGTCGCATAGATCATACGTATTGGTGGTCGGACTCCCCGAAAAACACAGTGGTATGCTGTTGGTGTGCGAAACAGGCGAGATGGCTTTGGAGAAAAGGCTCGCTAGGTCCCCAGTCATTTGGTGCTAGCTGAATTTTCGATTCGTGAGTGGTGATCCTCATAGGGACCATAGCAAAGGAGGGACAGGCACATAGTAAAAAGGAAGGACAAAATGACAACTTGACCGCTGGCCATGCGCCTCAACACGCTCTTTGCGGAAACTGGCAGCGCGGAACGCACGGGGGTCGATTTCCATAATTGCCCGGTGGCGCTTTCCCGTTTTGGGGTGAGAACAGTGAATGGAAAAGACCCTGGAGATATCAGTGGCGCTTCTCTTCTACACATCCCGCCCCCATGAATATGTGTGGTCGCATATGTGTCTGATGCGGGTTCGCGTGGTTATCATCAGGGCGCATGCGCGATATAGGCGCATCGGACCGGCTGGCCGAAGAGCAGCGTTGCGGCGTATCTAGGTTCCCAGTGGCGCAGGGTGCCTTGCGGTCATGTGGATTGGGACTCCGATTGGATGGACGGATAACAGCTGTAGAACGAATCAACGACCCCTAAACTTTGAAGTTTTTCTTTCTCAACGTATGTGTTTTCGATCTTTCGGGCAAAGGCAATACCGACAACTGGGAACTGGCAATGACCTAGAATCGATAGAAGTCGCGTCAAACACGCAGTCATCATAATGGAGCGTGTGTGTCGCCCGCCGGTGATGATAACGATAATGGTGGATGATGATGATGATGATGGCTGATCATCCCGGGCGCCGTTTGTTGATCACGCAAGCACACACCAGACTGATGATCATGACCAGGGACAAAGGGTCCTTGCACTTTAATCCACAAGAAACGGAGTCTGAAAGCAAATCCCAAACCGAGGGGAGGTGCTGGTCTCTGCCACACCATTCTGTTCTGGGTATCGCGGGTATTATGGTATTGCACCGCATTGGTACAAACACTTCGCCGAATTTGGATGAGCCGTTGTTTTCGCCCCTCGGTACGTGACAAATTGTATTCAGTAAACAACCTGCAGGGCCGCAAAGCAGTGCTGAATGCAGCATGGCTTGGTCCGTTGCCTAGACGTGAAAATGCTGGGCGCTGGCGCACAGTGAACTAAGTACTAAGAATTGGACTTCATAAGTTCCTTGAGAGGCAACCCATCGCTCGTTCAGGTTAGAATTCCTTGCTCCGTGTAACAGAAATGCACTACTCCACCTCAAAGAATGGGACGCGAAGAGTTAGTAGGGTGGCGCACAGCACCTGTGCAGTCAATAGCCCAGATAGGAAAAACATTCCGTCGCATTCCTGTTTGCATGATGACTCGAGCGGGTTCGCTTGTACGTATTGCTTGACGTTTATTTATCGCGTGAATGGGGATCATGGAGGGAATCAGCGCTTCTTGCAACGAGAAGCCAACTATCCTACTAAAATCCGATACGTCGACGTTCAACGGGAGAGCGAAGGCAGCCATATCAGGTCGAATAGGTTCATACGAGGGAGCGGCCGATGAAAAATTACCGTATCTTGTAGTCGGACATATGGACTGCTCTGGACTTGCAAAGGAGAGTTTTGGATCCTTGGAAGGGTAACGACACCCTTTTTTTGTTCGTCTCAGGTATACGGCCGCTTACCCACTAGTTCATCCACCCCACACCAAATGTTGTCACGTAATAATGGTCCGGGAATGCTGCTGCGGGAGACGAGTTGAACGATTCTGCATGCCGCGGACAACGATTGGTTGTTAGTCTCGTCATACCAAAAAGGGGCTTTTGGGCCATTTTGGGCCAGCCATCCACACTATGGGAACTCGGTGGTAGAATAATATCTGTATGTCTGGCAAATATTGCCGGCTCAACGCCACGGAATAAATTTCGTACAGTACAGCTGGAGCTGAGCTTATACAGGGGGATATCGGGGATGGTGGGTTAAGGGAGCCAATCGAAATAAGGGATCATCGTTGTCCTTGGGGCATATGCGAGGCTTTCGCTCTTCGGTTGAACCTTTTTTTTTTTTTTTTCTCTCTATTCCCTTCGGGTTTGGCAGTACCGAGGCTCGCAAGTTGCCGCGGGAGCATTAGGAAGGGGTTGTATCTGATGCAAGTGCTGTATCGTATCGGTGGTTATAAAACGGCAGCATATTGATTGTCCCTCAGCCTCAGGCGCCGAATGGTCGGGATTCGAAATATGACAGGACGACGGCAAATTTGATTTCGTATTGTGTGGAAACGAAAAAGAAACAGATCGGAAACCGTGACTGACCGTGGACTGGAAAGTGAAGTGAGCTTGTGTACCTTTCTACCAGCCATGGGTCTCACCTTGAGACAGCCGTCGCTTTTATTTATTGATCGTGTGTGTTTTTGGCATCGAGATTTGGGTCTATCGAGCGTCAAGACGAGCTAACGCCCGCTTTCAACCCGAGGACACATAACGTTACCGTTCACATCTCTGTCCTTACCATTTCCTCCCAGATTTCTCTTTCCTCTTCTCCCTCTAGCCCGCCACCTCTCTCCTCTTCTCCCCTCCCTTCTTCCCCCCCTCCCCTCCCCCACTCCATTCATGGTTCGTTTCGACTACGATCCACTCGCTGCCGCTATCGCTCCTCCACCGGACGAAACGCCAGAGGCACGGGCAGCCCGCTTGCGCACAGAAGCAGAGGCACGACGTGTCAGCGACGAGATAGATGAGCAGCTTAAGCAGGACCGCGCTTCCCGCCGCAGGCAGCGGCCTTGCGTCAAGGTACTGCTTCTTGGGCAGAGTGAAAGTGGTATGTCCTCCTTTTCTACTCTTCGCTCTGGCCATCTCATTAACCTCCCCATCCTTCTTTCGACGATCCCCCTTCCGTACCTAGGAAAATCGACAACGCTAAAAAGTGTGTAAACCTCTTCTTTGTACAACCCATCTTGTTTCTCGATTGGTGTTTTCTGGCTTCGCGTGGCTGTGGATCGCGGGGTTGGTGGGCGGCTCTTTGTGACTTTGTAGCGTCGTCGCATACAAAATTTACGCCATTGACTTATTCACCGAATTAACGGTATTACTCTCGATCCATTGCGCCCATTCTCTCTCCCAGTCCCCCCCTTTTTTTCCCCCTCTCTTTTTCTCTAGCGCTCCGTCTGGCGCTTGTTCATACCCCATATTGACGAACATGCGTTTCCCCTCCCGTTCCCACAGACTTCCAGATGCAATACGCGCGAGAGACCTGGCTCGACGAGCGCTCCTCGTGGCGGGCCATCATCCAGCTCAACCTCATCCGCTCAGTCGTTACCTTACTCGACTTCATCGGCGAAGCCCTTGCGGACTCCTACTACGATGCTTCTCCGTTCCCACTAACCGAAAAACATCGGCTGCTGCGCTTGCGCCTCGCACCATTGCGAGGCGTGCAGCAGGACCTCCAGCGACGCCTTGGCGCCGCAGCGGTCGAGGAGACGAACAATCCTGGGTCCGGTGGTGTCCTTCCACGGCCGTCAGAGTTCGCGGTACGCTCGCGGGATGGTTGGCGTAGCGCCCTAGAGCGGTTTCGCACTCGTCCGCAGGATGCGCACGAGGACGCGCGTGCTGCGGATGCCCGCGTCCGCAAGGCGGCGGAGGTGACCGAGGTCGTCGTCGGTTGTGCCGAGGACATGAAGGCGCTTTGGGAGGACGCCGCGGTACAGGGCATGCTGCGGCGGAAAAGGATACGCATGGAAGAAGCGCCCGGATTGTATGTCACTTGCACTTCCTCGCTTCTGTCATATTCCTCTTCCCCGCGGGCGCAAGTTTACTGACGAGAGAATTGGGATCGTCCGCCTGATCAGCTTCTTGAATGATATCGAGCGCATTGCTACTCGACACTATGAGCCGTCCGATGACGACGTGATTCGTGCTCGGCTCCGAACGCTGGGGGTGCAGGAATATAGTTTCTGGGTCGAGCAAGGTGCGCTGGCTATTCATTCACGTCACTCCAACGGTTTCAAATTAAAGCCGCATGTTCCCGCTGTACAGCCGGTCATGAATGGTTAATGTATGATGTTGGCGGAACCAGGTCTTCGGTGAGTTCCGCGCGCGTCTCTGTTTCTCAACCCTCCCACGGTGCCACCATCTGACTCGTGGCTGATGCTAGCGTGCCCATTGGTACCCGTATTTTGATGACATGGATGCAGTCATCTTTCTGGCGCCAATTTCGTCCTTCGATGAACGACTTCGGGAGGATCGCCGTGTCAATCGACTCGAGGACACGTACACCCTCTGGCAAACTTTATGCTCGCTGCAAATGCTCACTAAAACCCAAATCATCCTGTTCTTGAACAAGTGCGATCTCCTAGAACAGAAGTTGCGGTCCGGGGTCCAAGTGCGGACTCATGTTCCAAGCTTCGGGGATAGAAGTAATGACGTTGGAACCGTCAAAAAATGTGAGCGCTCCTTTCTTGGCTTTTCGATTTTGGCACTGACGAGTATTTCCATCATCAGACTTTCAGGCCCACTTTAAAGAGATTGCCAAGCAACACTCGCCCGAGCAGCGTCGGTACTACGTACACCTAACCTCCGTCGTCGTGTGTACCCGTCCATCACCATGTTATATGCACGTCCCGCTAAGAATCTTTCATCACAGGACACCAACAGCACCGCGGTCACGTTAAGAACGGTCGAGGATGGGATTTTGCGGGCTAGCCTTCGCCGAGCGGATCTTCTTTGAATATATATCTGGGAGGTATATTCTTGTATGACCGACTGCTGTGTTGTGTTGCATCATCTGTACCACTATCTCTCATTATCTCATAACTATGCCCCCCTCTGATTGTGATTTTTGTGTGATGTGATGTTTGTGTCGCGTGGAGATGGCCGAGATGCCGAATTCGATTTGCACGTGTATTGACAGCTTTGCACCTGATTCTCACGTGTTTGATAGAAAAAGGCGCGTGGTCCTCGTGACCTCACGCTTTCACCCCCGTGATCCCTCGATCCTTCGTACCCCCCCACGCCGACTTGCAATCCAATATCCCCTCCCCTTGTCCTCTCTCCACCACCAACATCTCCTCTCTCTCACACTCCGTACTCACAATACTGAAAGGGGCGTTCGGTCACTCCATTCAACTCTCGTTCCCACCGCCTCAAGTGGCTCCGATCTCCCAGATAAGAGAACTCTGAGAAACGAACGCCCACATATCCCGATAGTAATGTCCTCCACCCCCGCCAATCAAGACCCCGCCCTTGCACCTCCACCGCCAGCCACTGTCCCTCCGGTTGGCGCACCTGCCACAGACCCCGCCGCGTCTCCACATCCACTCGACAGCGCGCAAATCGTCCAACTCCTGCGACATTTCCCGAGCGTCTACCAGGTGAGCCATCCCCATCCCTTCTACATCCTCTTTTCTTCTCCCCCTCTCAACTGGCCGGTGTCCGCCGTACACTAAGCGTACGAGGCCGAGCAAGCATCCGCATATGTGTCTCGGGTCTTGTGCGCGCCTCCACGTGATTCGGGGGGTAGGTCACGGCTGGGGCACGTTCGCGCGTCAGTCAGGTGCGCGCTGAATGGCCCATTATTTTCACCGCTTCACCTTTTCCGCCTCAAATTGTGCGGCCGTGCGTCGTCGGTTGTTGGTGCCGTCGCTCCGCATGCTTCGTTTTCTTTGGCCTCAAAACAATGGGCCTATTTCTGTCCCTATCTCCTATTTGTTGAGAGGCGTGGGAACTTTTTTTGGGTTGGTCAACACGCCTCATCAAAGGCACGATTTACCCCTCGCCCCTTCACGCCTCGATTCCCTCACATTGAGGCACATATATGTCCCTATTTTGAGATGAATTTAGTGGGCGCAGTAGCAGGGCAACGGACACGGGACATCTGATCCAATGCGTTGTGTTATTGCGTCATAGCTTCCCTGCCTCTCCATTGTGGCGTGTGGATGCTAACCCTCTGTATAGCAGCTGATTGATGAGCAGGGCACTCTTAAAGAGAGCGCTGCGGAGGCGCTCTCTGCGTTGGGAGCACTCGGTCAGCCTCAACCTAACAACGCACCCGCGGGTGGTCCGTCTGGAATACCCTTCCCACTACAAAAGCAACCGTCGCCAGTGCACTCGCAACAAGCCCTCGCGCTCCTCTCTCTCGCTGAGCCTGGACCGTCTTCCCATCCTAATGGGCCCCCAAATCTCGGGCAGCTCTCGGCCCTCGCAGCAGCTGCGGGAGGTTCGAGTGCTGTCCCTGTTCCTGAAACACAAGCAAGACCATCAGATGGCGTAAAGCCCGCGAGTGCAGTCGAAGCACCGAAGGGTGTAGAGACCGCTTCTGCCCCTCTAGCAGCCACACGCACGCGTGGCGCCCGCAGTGCCAATATGGGTTCAGATGAGTGGGCTCGTCAGCGGAAGGACAACCATGTTCGTTCATCTTTTCCATTTTTTGTGCGATTGCGTTGTTGATCGTCTCCCAGAAAGAAGTCGAACGCCGACGGCGTGGGAACATCAACGAAGGCATCAATGAACTTGGTCGCATCGTGCCAAATGGGTCAGGCGAGAAGGCGAAAGGCGCGATCCTTTCGCGTGCAGTGCAGTACATCCATCATCTCAAGGAGAACGAGGCGCGCAATATCGAGAAATGGACACTGGAGAAGCTGCTCATGGACCAGGCGATGGGCGACCTGCAAGCACAACTCGAGGAGATGCGTCGCCTGTGGGAGGAGGAGCGAGCTGCCCGCACGCGCGCAGAGAGCGAGCTTGATGTGCTGCGGGGGCTCAAGGGCTCATCGGTGGCGGAAGCCCCCTCTGCCGCCGCTACTTCCTCCGCCTCGGCGCCAGAAAAGACAACGGAGGCCGCTGCCGCGGCGACATCGGCAAGTGACGGAGAAACGACACAGGGAGGTGAGGAGGAGGGTGGCCGTCCCGGGAAGCGCCAACGTACGGATTGACCAAGATGAACGGAACCCCTGTTGTGCTGTTATTATGATGTGAAGGTCGGATCCTGTTTTCATTGCTGTACGGTTATTCTTGGTTTCTTTATGTCTCCGTCCCTTCTTACCCCCCTTCTTTTTACGCTGCGCCGTCTTATATGGTTATCATCCCACTCTCCGCTTCGCGATCTCCAGTTTCCTTTCCATCCGTTTTTACCTGTCAAGGAGCCCCTCTTGGCCTGTCTGTTCTATCTGAGTTGATAATGCACGATGATGGCAAGTCATGAACCGTATAGTATGAGGTTAGATTCCGTAACGCATGGCGCTCGGATCCCAAACTGGTAAGGAAACATGGCTGACCGTGGGGTGATTCCAATGACGTCTATCGATGACGTTCTAGTTGTCCAACTACCGTATGGGTTATTGGGAGAATGTTTTCAGTACATTGGTTGTGCAGATGAATATTGGTGAGTCAGAGAGGACGGACCGTGCATGTACGGATGTGGTCATTGCATACCGTAATGTCCCAACAGTTCTGTGGCTTGACTCTCAAAGCAATCTCCCATAGTCCGGTATCTTGCAAGAGGAAACCCGCGAGTTTGTTTTACTACAAGGCGATCAGATGACAAGGGCAACTCGCAGTTCCCCAGGCCGTTTCGGAGGTCAGGCCAGTCCTACACGTTGGGCTTTTGACTAGACATTGGTTACCACACAAAGAATCGAGGAAAAGTCTTTTTTTTTTTTTCTCACTGTCGGCGACCTCGGAAGAGTAGTGCTATATCGGAGAGACGATCGCGGGGGACGGCTTCTCAATTAGCTGCCACTGGTCAGGAGCAGCAAGCGTTTCGGGAATTGGTCATTACAACGACAAAGAGGATAGGGAGAAAAAAAGGAATTGCGGAGCTTTCATTGCGCGGCCCTTTGCCAATACAATATCCGAGTCACCGGGGACATGTCGACTTCCATCGTGTCGACTTGGACGTACAGTGCTGTAGGGCCGCGGCCATGTTACTGTAGCAGCGAGTAGCGACTCGGCGGCTGATGGTGTTTCAGGTTGGAAACCCTTTCCGGTCAGTGCGAATATCTCAGTCATTTCGTGCCCAACCCTTCCAAAACTCGACATATGAAATCTAGAAGGTCATATCAACACATTGCAAGTTTTTTTTTTCTTTTGGTGAGATAAGATAAGGAGAAGTTACTCCGTCATCACAGTGCCACGATGGTGTTGTGTTTGATTTTTTTGGGAGTGCACTTCAATCTCAGCAATGCTCATGACATCAAGTGCCATTTCGAAGTTTCAAACCAGAGCGTGAGGCATCCAAGCCAAGTAGTTCGGTCGAGCCGCACTGACATGATGCTGCCACCCACGAAACCCCCGCATTGAGCGGGTGCTGACTACTGTACGTATACAGGTGGTCTGAATCTGCGGGAACAATGCGGGAACCTACCGACCGTAAGGTATCTGTGGTAGGGGTTGACATTTCACGGAACTATTCGGAATTTCGAACGGACCACAAATCGTGGCGAGACACGCGGGAGACCGCGGTGCGCATGAGGGAGTCGGATCCGGTATCACATAGTTTAAGTTTAGCTTTGTTGAAGGATGGCGAGCCCATCCATACGCCAATTATGTATGACCGAAAGCGGCGAAGCTCGGGCACTTCACTAAATTGTGCTGTAGTGACAGCAGTCGTACTCGAATAAATTTGGTCACGGGCTGCATGTGGGGGTGGTTCGTGCACATGTGGGGAAAGCGTTTTTGAAAATGATGTGGGGTCCTCAGCAGGCAGCTTTCCTTCTCTCCTTGGCGAACAAACCCAGAAGTGAAGTGAGACACCTGTCAGCCACGACGAATGTCCACATCATGATAGCGCACCGCACAGTCACGATAAGCTACGACTCACTGTGAAGGTCCTAAAGACTCGACGCAGCTCTAGCGCTAGCCTGAGTCTTACTAAGTTTGGTCTCGAAACTTTTTATCATTTCCCCACTCAGGCTGGCGCGCCGAGGCTTCTATCTTCGTCTCCGCAGACGGGATAGGTGATAGGTGACGTCTTGACGTCTTGTGCCTCCTTCACAACAACACAGCCGAACCATACTGGTATTCCATCCCGTCCGCGGGCCAGACGGGCTTGAGCAATTGCACACCGACTTTCGCTTTGCTCTCAGGGTGCACTACACTAGACAACAGCGAAGATGATGACGAAAAGCGGAGATTCAAACATCCCATGGGATGGGATAAACACAACCCACCGTTGCTCATCAGAAGACCCTCGCTTCAGCACCCGTCCTGTATCCGGTCTCACTTCCCCGTTTCTTTCTTTCTCTTCTGCACAAAAGACGGCATGCCCGAGCTACCCAATGAGGCCCACCATCTGTCACAAGGCTTCCAAGTAGTTTCGTCTCGGAATCATACTCAGCGGTCCTGTGGTGGGTTTCACCGTGGATGTGCGTAAGTGCCATCGAAGGGATCCATCTTCTATCTCTGTTCTTTGGTCGACAAGGATCACACATACCTGATGCTGCGTGGTCCCTGAAGCCGATAGTGATGCTACTACTCTTCTGTCAAACTGCTTACTGCCTGACACTGACGTGCTCGAATTCTCTGTTATCCTCCTGCTCAAATGCGCGTTTGACGTTGCTACCTTTGCGAGCTGTTGACCTCATCACACAAAGAAACGTTACGTTGAGTAATAGCTTCACATGTTGCAATTTTGCAGCCGTCAACTCCGGGAGGTCCCATTCACTAGCTCTACTTCACAAGGTCTTCATCACCGCATTACCCAGTGCCCTAACAATACTCCGGAGTTCTTTTTCATGGGTATTCTAGCTCCCACCTGATACCTTGGCCTCATATTTAGGTCATATTGATACGATGATTTTATTTTCTGCTTGAAAAAAGGGGTACCCCTCCTACTTTTCTGTACTTTTCATACTTGGTACAAAAGTGTACTCACCTTTTTGTGTGCGATATTAGTAAAGCTGAACCAACTATATTTGAAAGGTACTCTAATCATTGTTTCCTTTAATGACATATACTTTTTGAGTTAAGGTGCTGCTGAGCATTTATATCCACCTTTTTTTTTAGCAAAAAAAGCACAAGAAAGTACCAAACGTACAAATAAAAAACAATTAAAAACATCGTGTCGTGTTTTCCTGTCGTTAATAAAGAGGTTGAAAGAGTGTGATGGAAAGCGAGCGCGAAAGGAAGTGAGCGTGAGCGGCTGTACGAAATAACAGTCTCAGTTTGGGCACTAAGGATGCACACAACTATGTATTCACCTGTACGAAATAACAGTCTATGTATCATAAGCACAGGTGGTAAC
>Ga0307512_10000725_pt1 | contig 48946 bp, 51 predicted proteins | sample 14_EM_MG_FD_200267 | JGI IMG/M metagenome (GOLD analysis project Ga0307512, IMG submission 200267) | Populus trichocarpa ectomycorrhiza microbial communities from riparian zone in the Pacific Northwest, United States - 14_EM | ecosystem: Host-associated > Plants > Roots > Unclassified | place... | reverse complement strand
TACCAGTGCCAATTAAACCGGTCGACTTCAGAAGGAGTAGGTGTCGGTGGTTCGACAACAATCAGAGGAATCTCAAAGGGCTTTGCTGTTTCTGCTGCTGCTGGTGCGTGTCCCTCAGTCTCGTGGGTTTCGTAACAACCGTGTCCTTCGCACCAACAAGGGATGTCTGGTTCACAATTAAACCAGGAATGGGCTCCCCAATACCTGGTCCAGCTATTTCCGAATACCGGATCGTCAAGTTCTAAACCTCCTCCATAGGCGGCGGCCTCCGTCCAATAAAGATTCCAGGGGGATGGGATATCTGATTGTTCCCAAAATTAAGCAGGAAGGCAGAGGTCGTCTACCTCGATATTCAATGATCCTTCGATGCTTTCGAAGGCGTTCAAGGGTTCCGGTTCGGACACAGTACAATGTGTTCCGGCGAGATCAAACCAATTCGTTCGGGAGGTACAGTGACTGTCGTATTCTCGCATTTGAGTATGGTGATCGATGAGGGTAATTTCGGATATCAGATCCGGTAAGCTGTCTGCGGATATCAACACAATCGTCGCAGATGTGAATCCAATAACGTTCGGGTCCCAAGTATACCGAACAGGAGGGGGAACAAGGTTCGTGACAATACCTACAGCCGTTCGAGGGATGCAGGCACATTCAAGTGTCTTAATTCGTAACTGCAGTGGCCGCAGATCGAAATATAACTGCCAGTTTCTTCAAAGAAGTACCAACACAAATCAAGGCAAGGAGTCAGGCAATGTTGACAAAACATCCGCTATCAGGTGCGTATATGGAAGACTCGTTCTAGTGTAACGGGCGGGGTCGAACGCAGGTGATGTGGATGTCGCAGGACTGAACTCGAAGTGCGTATCGAGGAAGAAAGATCAGAATATGTTTCAAAGTCGGACTATTGTTTGCTATACAAGAGAACGAGTAAAGAGAGAAGAAAAGGATATCCTCCAACACCATCAACACTCTCTTTATATACAATTCGTCTGCCACCTCTCGAACCATTCTTCATGCTCCGATGTACCATCTGAATCTTATCCCATGATCTTACACACCACTCCGTTATTCCTTATGGTAACAACCACGCCATATCGTCCGACATCACAACACCACTAACCACTCCTTTATCTTTACTAAATTATACCGCCACCATCTCGCCGCTTCCTCCGCGTCTTCCAACGTCTCCGCCTTTCCATAACACAATTCCTTCCGCACCACCCGTATCTTTCTTCTATTATTCCCAGGTATCACCGTACCTGCCTGCGCCGTGACAGCAAGTCCGATGAAGATTTGAATCCTGACTTGCTGACTGATGAAGGAACATCCACTGGTTATTACACTATCTACCACGTAGTAATGAAGCTAACATCCATTTTGCAGACCACAGCAGTTCATTGAGCGAACCGCACAGTCAAAACTTGCATTGATAGAATGGAATATGTTTTTGGAGTTTATTATTATCAACAATTAGTGGACATTTTAAAGTGTATTTTAAAGGATATATTTATATGTATTATTAAAGAACAATGTAGTGATAAAAAAGAAAGTACATGAAGAGGTTAGAAAGACTGACAAAACTCCATTAACGATATATTAGGCCAAATTAAATGATGACATATTAAGAATACTCCCATCGCAGAATGAGCGTCAACGGAGAGCTAACGATTTCTGGTCGTGCATCATTGGTAATTTGCGTGCCGATCGTTTGAGACAATTCATAAATGGGTTATTACCTGGCTTCATAGGCAAAAGAGTGAGCCACACACTCCCTGCCCCATTGTCAAGGAATACGGCAATGTATGGCCCCGTGGGAAGGTATATCAGTCGATACGGTTGTAACCGGTGATGTCAACATTGTAGATTTATATCATGGTCAGATTTTCACAAGAGATCAAAGGCTCATGGTGAGCAGATTATATGAAGCGGGTATTCCTGGCCCTGAGCACATCGCATGCAGCCATGCCATTTGATTATTCCCCTTGTTAGATCCAGATCCCCTGGGCTGCATAAACATGCACAAGAGTAGGAAAGTAAAAGAAACGATCAAACAACTGTTCAACGTACGCAAACGTACAAACCCATGAGTGCTGCAACTGAACTTTACCGCTCCTGGCAACCTCTCGGCGGATCCGGGGCACATGTAACCTCCACCTCCACTTGACATGTCTCCAGAGGGGGTAAGCACTTGGGCGGACGCTATTTGTACTGCGCCGCTATCTAATGCAGTATAGAAGTAAGGAAGTAGAGATGTAACAAAAAGAGAAAGAAGGAACATCCAAAGTAACACCGTCCTCCATATCTCCACTTCCAGAGTGACCAGCATCCAACCATCCAGTCTCCCACTCGTAAATTGTACCAAGCGTAGGTCATTGTCGCAATTAGGCACAGTAATCTCGGTGAAATCCCCAATCGCAGTAGGAGTCTAGTCTTGACTCCACGGCATTGATGTTGGCCTCCGCTCGCTGCTCATTATTACCGTCGCCATCACCATCAGCCATTGCATCAGTATATCGAACTTGTAAGCATTCCGGTAACCGGTCATACTCACTATACTTCCAAGTGCGCCATCACTCGACCATTTCTAAATCCTCCTGAACAACTTCGCAGCCCCAGCCCACCAGAGATCGTTGATGCTGCGATGGACGCTGCTGTGGTGGTCATTTGCACCCAGTCTGCACAGATGAAGTGGGCTTGACTTCTCGGCCTGGATTGTATCTTCTGCTCCCGGTAGCATAGCCATCTGTGATGGTCAATCTTATACGATCTTGTATCTATCTTGTACACTTCTCATGGAAATGTCATTCATAGAACCTATATTCAAATGCGCTTGCGCTCTCCAGACCCTCGTGCATCGCATTGTAGGCCAATCTTGAGATATCAGAACATTTCTTGCAGCGGGTGGCCCTCACACAGTGCCCATAAGTAGTTATATTCATTTTCCTTCAGCATCGGCCAACCAGGCTTGTAGGCCTCCAGTATGGTCGTTCAACATCCAGTTCCGCAAGCCGTTTGGTCAACATCCCAGTCGATGAGTGTGGTTGAGTGCTGCTGATAAGCCTCATATTGAATCCTATTTATGTGTCATTTGGCCATGATCTTGGTCGGGATGTTCCGTCATCATCTCTCGGTTGGTGTCTCAACTGTCTCCCATGATGCCATTCGGGGACTGTCTCTCGCGATGCCATTTGGTGGCTGTCGTTCCCAATGCCATTCGGTAGGATTTTTGGTGCCTGATGAGATCGATTTTGGTCTCGTTCGGAACTGCTTCTGTAGACTTAAATGCACTCGTTCGGCATAGATCAAGCTCACTGAATCTTCTGATCATCTCTCCCATGCTCAGGTTGACTCTTCTCCACGTACGCTTGTTGACTCTGCTGATGATCTCTTCCAAGGTACACTCATCAACCAATCTCCAGCTCTGATTCTCTGCCACAAGTGCGCTCAAAGGTGCTTCCTCCCAGTACTTCTGGTATGGTGATTGTTTGTGGTAGGGGTTGATTTTGATTCCGGTAGGGCCATTCCCAGTGGTAGGTAGTGGCTACGCTGACGGCTAATCAATTTCGGCTTCTTCGGGTGCCATATCGATTAGTTTGGCTGGATTCTCAACTGGATTTTCCAGTAGCAGCTATGTATCTCAGGATTGTGGAGGCTGAGTTAGGACCGCCAAGACTGAGTCGGGATCTCTTTCGGGATTGTAACTTGGACATGTGGTTTTTGATTCATATGTAGCTGTGTTTGCCATCACTTCTCTTGGTGCACATGCCGCTGCCAGCCTTCTGTATAAGTGAATGGGTTTGATGGTGTTTCGTTCCTGCACTTCCTGTATGGTTATTGTTCGTAGTGAGGGTTGTTGCGAATACGGCACTGTCATCCCCCTCTTCAAAGAGCGTTGCACCACTCATGACGTATCTCATACTGATGCATGATGTGCATTATTGGCATTGTAGCTGATTGACTCGGGATCTGATTGGGGATCGTATTCGGCATTGAAACTGGGAGATGTAGATGCATAATTCGGTATCCCTGAATAGTGCTCTGGATGGAGCACGGTTTCGGACTCGGTGGAACCATGCCGCCGATACATCCAATACATGCATATCTACATTCCATTGAAACGTCGTAGTGTGAATTCAACGTCGTGATTTCGGGTACGGTATAACTTTGCATAGCCTGAATATTCTCATCAATGGGAAGGAGATTGGTTGTCATCTGTCTCCCGTGATCAACCACTGGTCATCTATCCATGTCGTGCCGTGATCCATATCTGGCGAAGATCCATCTCCGGACGGGATCCATCTCTTGTCATCCAGCTCCTGTCACCATCTACAGTTGTCTGTCTCAGGTTGGGATCCATCACGTTGTGATCCCTCTAGCTTCAGCCATTGGTTTTTACCCGGTGCGCAATTGCACTCGTGTGGGCGGCATTCCGTGACTTCTTCTGTTGCTCTGTAAGCTCTATAAAGGTCATGTGTACAAACCTCCAAAATATCCGCCATCGATTCACTCTTCATCGCAGTCCCATACTCCATCCAGTGACATAATATGCATCATAAGAAAATACCCACTCTACGATCGGTTCATGTGTCATGGGTTCTTCGAGTGCAAATCCATGATCCGACCTCGTGAGCACGTGATCTTAGTCCATGCAATTCCGCGAATATCTCTCCACCAAACCCCGAAGAGTTGTGAATCCGCCCAAATGCCAATTTGAAGACGGGCTCCAAGTCTATTGCATGGTCCGTTGGATGCGACGGGAGTGCCTCCACCTTGGCTTTGCTGAGAACCTCCACAAAATTGCCATATATAGCTCTGATATGTCCTCTATCATCTGTAGGCACGATCTTTGTTATTGTGCCGGCTGCATCAGCAAACCTTAGTTCTCAATTCGGCCTGCCTGGTCCAATGTCACCTCTGCTGCTCACCCTGGGGTTGCAGAGCCAGAAGTCGAATGCTTTGCAAGTCGACAATAATTCTCCACCTCACACAGTGCATCCACCGCAGCTGCCACCAATTGGTACGAATATCCTTGCTCAGCGAATCACATACTTGTCACACCCAATTGGGAGTATCTGACAACCAGTAACGTCCAATCCCACGTGGGGATACGACACATCAATTCAACCTCCGCGCCGGTTGAATACATACGGAATGTGCGGATCTCCTGAGAGTGCCCAGGTAGTCCATCCTCCGGTAGCCCCGTGGATCTTTGTGATCCCGGCTACAGAATAACAATCATCTCCACTGTATGGCAAAATAACCCTCTGCGTATGCCATCATATGGGCACATATCCGTATTCGCTCGTCGGCGGATGTTTGATGAAATCAACTTGAGTTGGCGTGGATGGCTCTCTCTCATCACAACTATCCGATTCGGTGGTCCAATCCTGTGCCGTTTGTGATAATTGACCATAGTATTCGCGAATCGTACCTGCTACCCACTGTAGAACATTCGGTCTTATACTAAATCCCATTCGGGGCTGCCACACAATCTGCAATCGCTACTCCACTATCCTGAACTCTGACCATTGTTGCACCAATGATACAGGTCATCGTGTCGGTAATCACTATTGCCTCATTAACCTGCTAACCGTATATAGCTTTGTAAAACATCCTGAATCGCTGCGGTAACCTCCTGGCAGCATCCGTAACGTAGATGACTATCAAGTTATACAGACAGTATTCGGATTGCAACTGCGGTCAGCAATGTGGATGGAGGTGAATCGTGTGTAATTTGTAAACCGCAACTGGGGAATGGTCAGCTTTGGCACTGACGGTGACCCGACTCCTATGGACCTATAGCCTCTGGAATCACCCCTATGATCGTCAATTGACTCAAGTGGAAGGTAAGTTAGCGAATATCATTGATGCCGCAATCGATTAGCTTCGAGTGCTTGTATAAGGCATTCGTTGCAATTGATCTGGACTGACTTAGTCGCTGAAGCGTCGCCTGGCAGGTTGGCCCGGAATTAACTCACTTGTCTCAGCAATCGTTGATCTCAACTTGGTGGACAGTATCTGCCTCTTTCGTATCTGCGATTCCTAGATCTCAACGCCGTATGATTCATCACCCGTTGGTGTCGCGACGCGTCTCTGGCCTTTTGGCCTCTAGAATCCACACCAAATCGTCTGTTACTGTTAACCTCAATTCAATAGACATTTCAAGACCCATCGCTGATGGAATCAGTGTTCTCATTCTCTATAATATCTCACGCATAGATTGCGTGTTGTGACGCATCGGAAACGGGTAATGCATGAAATCCAGTTTGCAAACCATATCAGAAATTAAGGTGCGAAAATAGTGTAAAGGCATACGCCTTTGCATCGCCTCGTGGAAGGTATATCAGTAGATAAGGGTGCAAATGTGCATGTCAACATTGTAGAGTAGTATAAAGGGGACATTATGGCTGGAGATCTAAGGCACGTGGCGAGCCGACTATATTCAGTGGGTATTACCCGGCCCTGGACACGTCACGTGCAGCGGTGCCTTTACACCGATTCTGGAATTGAGTGTCAATGGAGCGTCAACGATTTTTGGTTCTGTATGTCAGGTGACTCAGAAGCAATATGGTCGTTCCAATAAATAATCAAAGTATTGGCCGCCTTTACTGGGAAAAACAATATCGACACGCACCATGCCCCTCCATGACAATGGGCATCAAGGGAGTGTCCAGGATTTATGGCGTTTCATCATGGGTAATCAAAGGGCAATGCGCCGGTCGGCGTCTATACACGATGCTTTGACCGTTTCTGTAGGCCACAACAGTCATTTACTCTTAGATTCATCATCATGAGTGAAATGAGTCGTTAGTATCCAGGCGGCTGTCACGGGAACGTTGCTTGCATATCTGCCTATACAGGATGCCAATTTCCCCGTAATAGTGGACTACAATCATGCACCACATAGATTACCCAAGATGAGAGACCTTACTTTGTTGCCACTCAGTTGATGGTCATTTTCAAGATGGGGCAGGGAGCATGTAGCTTCTTGTTTTGCCTATAAAGCATGCCAATACCTCAGTTATGACTATCTGCAACGTATAGCCACTCAGATTACCCAAGACGCAAGACCAGAAATCGTCATAACTCCGTTGACGCTCATTTCGAGGATAGCGCAGGGAGTTTGTCCATCCACTGTGTGATTACAATGGTGGCCACTGCATCCAATGAGGAAACCGAGAAACAATCGTCAATATTGTACAATGAATAGTGGGATATCTGAAAGCGACCATAAATAGAACAACCATAAATGCAGAACCGGAGATTGGACCTGACAGGTAGTGTTAGCAAAGGGCCAGGGTAATCCGCCAGCGGTCCGGGTTTTGTCCAGCAGTTCTGTTTGGGTCAGTTCCAGACCCGGCCAAATGACCTAACCCGATTACACTTGGCGGGTTTCATACCCGGACAGGACTTAGAACCGTGCTTATTTGACCGGGTTGGAACCTGACCGCCCTTCCAACACTATGGTTTGTACAACTTTGGCTCCAATTATGTATTTGAGTTGCAATTGTATCAGGACATGGTCCATACGTAAATTATTGAGCTTTTGCCGCTCTTTGACCTCCTGCATTCAAATTTCCAATCCGACTGATATTGGGTGAGTGGTTGTGAAATAATGGCAGATTTGAAGCGAAATTAGCTTGTTTTCGATGGCAACACAACAAATACTTCTCAGATCGCAAATCTGAAAGCGGGAGGTGAAAGTGAGACTAAAACTGCACAATCAGCGTATTTATTGGGATGTGATACAATCAGAACTCAAATGCTTAATTCGAGCCAACATTGTGAACTTGAACTGGTGCGTTGTTAGTGGTAAAACCGGCCAAATTCCAACGGTGTGGGTTTTTTGGGTGGTAAGATCTGTTGCCAACACTGGGTTTGAGGTGGAACCGATCCCGGAATTGACCCGGCAATTTGGACACATTGCTATCACTCCCGACGGGTCTAGCCAATCCCAGCGAAACTCATGGGTTGACAGGTAACTGACTGGGGTTGGACCGCCAAGGGGCTGTGGGTCCAGTTATTGGACGGTTCTAGAACCGAACTGAACCGGTTATCCGGTCCAAACCCGTACTGCTGGCGGGTTGCCCGGACCCGTAAGTAACACTAATGGCGGCTGATATGGAATATACGATACATTACAATGTGTATCAACGTAGAGTCAAAGATTTGTGCCTTTGTATGTACGGTAATTACATAGTGATTTGGTCACTGTTATGCACAACTGATGAGTCCGCTGTTTTGATGGGCAGAATAGACAGCAGAAGCGTTTACCACCGCATTCAGAGAATGAGCGTCAACCGAACATCAACGATTTGTTGGTTTGTAAGTACGGTACATTCACTGTGAAATGGTCGCACTTATGCATAACCGATGTATTATCAGACTTTATCAGCACAGCTGACAGCAACATGTGAACCACCCCATTCTGAGAGTGAGCGTCCACGCAGTGTCAAAGATTAGTGGTTTTATCAGTACAGTATTTACACAGTGATTTGGTAGCTGTTTTGCATAAGTAATTTATTGGCAGCCTTTATACGCAAAACAGACAGCAACACGGGTGCCGCCACATTCTGCACATGAGTGTCAACTTAGCGTCAACGATCTGTGGTTTTGGAAATACGGTAATTACACACAGATGTGCTCGCTGTTATGCATAACCGATTTATTGCCCGTATTCATGGGCAAGAGAGACATCAACACAGTCACTGCCTTGTTCCGAGAATGTGCGTCAACGGAGTGTCAACAATTCATAACTTCACCTCTTGGTTAATCAATGTTCCGATCAGTGGCAGACATCCATTCATCCATTATTGGCTGATGTCACTGGGAAAAACTACCGAGACATGCTCGGTGCCACATCCTTGAAATGAGTGTCAATGGACAGTCAATGAATTCTTCCTTCACATCTTGGGTAATTCATGTTCCGATTTGATGCAGACATCCATTTATCATATGTTGGCAGCCCCTAGTGGCACAAACAACAGCGACATGCTACCAGCCACATTCTGAAAATGAGCGTCAACGGAGGGTCAACACTTGTAGTTGTTGCATATTATGTAATCAATGCTTCGCTGTAAGGCAGTATATCCGTATATGGCCGCATATGTGAGTATATGGAAGGATACGGTTGCACACGTGGATGCGGTAACATAATAGCGTAGTAGATAGGTAAGATTATCGCTGGTGATCTCTGAGTGATCGCAAGTCGTCAATATAAGATTGCGGTTACCCGGCCCTGGAAACGTCCGTGCGATTGCTGAGAACCTAATCATGAATGTCATTTCATCATCCCCGCCTTTGGGAGCAGACCCCCTGGGCTGCCACATACGTATATAAACAAGAGCAACCGCATACGAAAAGAAACAAAACCAATGCGTACGCCTCCGCACGACTTAATAAGTCCCACAACTGTTCAGTGCTCAATGAGCAGCCTCACGGCGCATTCGGTGCACGGGGAAACTCCACCACCCGTGGTAGGTGGTAAAAACCCTGTGCCGACGCCATTTATACTGGCCCGAGATCCATAAGAAAAGTAAAACCCCATAGAAAATGTGCAATCCCACTCCTCCAAGTCCAATCATCGTCGAGGCTTCCTCGGATGCTCACGGTGGAACTCATCAACCAATTCCTGCACATTCCCGAGATTCTCCGCAGGTTCCCAGCTAGTCCGTACATAACTGTAACCCGCCCAATGTACGAGATAATGGACCTTCCCGGAGCGCCGCTTACAGTTGAGGATCCGGTATACTTCCCATTCGTCAGAGTCATCTACTATTGTCGGCTGCGGTTCAGATGGCGGCTGGCCGGCGGTGGGAGGTGTATAGTGGTAGAGCAACGCGACGTGGAAGACATTGTGCTTCCGGATCGTATACGGAAGGTCTGATTTGTAAGCATTCATATTGATGACCTTACTTACCGTGTACGGTGCTGTCGGTTTGTAATCCAATTTCTTCAACCGCCTTGTCGTCCGGAATTGCCGCATTGAATGCCAGACCTTATCCCCAACCTCGAAAACATTCTCATTGTCGCCAGCGTATTTTGTCTGACGGGCTTGAGCCTCTTGCAAGTTCTTACAAAGAGCTCGGTGAATCTCCTCCAAGCCAGCAGCGATGGTGTCCGCTTGGATTTCTGATTTTAGGCTGGATGGTTACTTCGGGGCTTTGAACTGCATCACCGGATGGTCGTGGTAATTCGCCCAGAATGGAGTCATCCTCGTAGAAGCGTGTAGCGCCTTATAGTCAGCGAATTCGGCTAGGGGTAAGAGTTCAACCCAATTGTCCTGCTCGTAGTTGCAGACAGCCCGGAGATACTACTCCATTGTCTGATTTTGACTCTCTGTCTGCCCGTCTGTCTGTGGATGGAAGGCTGTCGAAAGCCAATGTTCAGTACTCAAGTGAGAACATACCCGGGTCCAGAATCGGCTTGTAAACTGGGTGCCACAATCTGTAACTATGTTGCCCGGGACTCCGCGCTTGCAAATGACGTGTTCAAAGATGAGCCGGGCTAATTCTGGCGAGTCGCTATCCTCCCGGCACGGTAAGTTGATTGCCATCTTTGTCATTCGGTCCACAATAACGAGAATCCCGGTGTAGCTTGATGCCGTTGACTTTGGCAAGTCAGTGACGAAGTCCATCGTGACGCCTTCCCATGGCCGTGATGGTATCTCCAAGGGCATGTTGATTCTGTGCCTGGCGTGCCGAGGTGCTTTGATTCGGTTGCATACTTCACTGCTGCTGACATACTTCCGTACAAGCGAGTCCATTACTGGCCAATCGGAATCCCTGGATACCAGCTCAGTAGTCTTAAGAGCTCCAAAATGACCGGACTTGGGGTTGTGATGAAATAGATTTATCACTTTCCCGCATGGTGAATCGACCGCTGGAAAGTGTATCCTCCATTCGTAAGTCCAGACTCCTGCGACAACTTTCCATTGGCTTTCCTCTTCCGTAGTATGTGCGCCATCTGCAACTGGCCAGTCCACTAGCTTCGCTGAGATGTCGGCAGCCAAAGGGTCGGAAGCCTGGGCTGCGATGATTGCTGGCATGAGGTCGTCGTATGGTTCGACTGAGACGGTTGCCATCAGTCGTGCCACAGGCCTTTCATAGCCGACCTCGTAGTCGCCCCGTCTGGACGGACCATCGGCCGGGTTCTTGCTACCTTCCAAGTGCTCGATGACAAAGTTGTAAGCCGAGAGAGTTTCCAACCACCTGGCTTGTCTTCTGGACAACACTTTGGATGTCTGGAAGTATTCAAGATTCTTGTGGTCACACCGAATTGAAACCTTTTTATTGGAACCCTGGAGGTAGTGTCGCCACTGTTTTGGTGTTTCCACAATGGCCAATTGTTTCAGATCATAAGTGTCATAATTCTGGTCGGCTGAAGAGCACTTCCCGATGTTGAAATTGACCGGCCTGAGAACCCCGACACCATAGTACTGATTGAGAATGCCCGCTATCGCGAATCCTCTCGCGTCTGTTTGGAGAGAAATGATCGACTTGGCCGGATCGAAGTGTTGGAGGATCGGTGCCTCGGTGAAGGTCCTTTTCAGTTTCTGGAATACCAATTCGGCCTGCCGCGTCCATTCCCATTTGACTTTACCGCAGTTTTCTGACAGCTGGCATTGAGATCTGCCTTTAGGTGGCTCGCCAGCCGTGTCTGCTTGCTTGAGTAGATCTGTAAGCTGAAGAGTCACCTTGGCGTATTTCCGGATGAACCTTCGGTAGATGTTCGTGAATCTGAAGAGCACCTGGACATCTCTCATTGCCTTTGGTTTCGGCCAGTCGTCGATTGTGGAGATCTGGTCAGATTCCATGCCGACTCCCTCGGGAGTGATGACAAACCGCAGCAAACCGACTTCTGAAACTCCAAATTGGCACTTCTCGGCTTTGCAATAGAGGCGGAATTCCTTAAGTTGCTGCAGCACTTCGCCCCGATGCTCCTCATGCTCCTTCTCGTCCGGCTAATAGATGAGTATGTCATCAAGGCATCATACCGCGAAGTCGTCATCGTATGGCCTTAGGCAATCATCGATGTAAGACTGGAACGTAGCCGGTGAGTTTGTGTGACTGAAAGGCATGACCCGGTATTCGAATTGGTCGTAACGCATTCGAAACGCCGTCATGTATTCATCGCCTTCCTCGGTCCGGATGATGTTATAGGCACCGCGGAGGTCCAGCTTTGTGAATATCGTGGCCTCGCACACAGGGTCAAGCATCTCGGGGATTAATGGAAGGAGATACCGATTCTTCACCGTCGCTAGATTGAGCGCGCGGTAATCAACACACAGCCTTAACCTTCCATCCTTCTTTGTTGCCAAGAGGATTGGCGCCGCCTCCGGCGGTGGTGATCGCGGAATAAACTGGTTGGCTAGGTTTGCCCCAATGTAACCGTTTAGCGTCCTGAATTCGAACTCCGATAGATTTTAAATCCGGCCGTATGGCAAGTCATAGCCGGGCTGCAAGTCAATTGGATGGTCGGTTGACCGATGCGGAGGGAGTGTCTCCGCCTTATCTTCGCTTACAACCTCCACGAATTCACTGTATATTGCCGCGATATGTCCTCCATCATCTGTAGGCACCAGACTTGTTAATGTGCTGGCTCCATCTGCACACGTTAGTTCTCAATTCATAATAGATATCGAGCTGTATGAAGGAATATCCCGGAGCCCAGATTTAAAAGCGTTCGCCACAATAGGGCCAAGCCCTGCCGTCCGGTACTCCCTTCGTGTCTCGGCGAGCCAGCAACTTTTACACCAGTATACCCTTAGAAACCTCTTTCTAGCCGTTGCCGCGGCTGCTCTCTGCTTGCCCGTCCAGCACCTGGGGCCAATCTCACTCACCATCAGTGATACCTTCCACATTCGCTCCCAGCAGCCCTGTACAATCTCCCAGTCTTAGGCAGAATGTCCCGACGACCTGCTCACTGGCCTGTAGATCGTCAAGGGCAGTTGCTCTGAGTAGTTGAATATCTGGGATACCTCCACCTCCTTCGGAACTCGCCTCCTCACTAGCTGAAGATCCTGGTTCATTCCCGGGGCTTTCCTGATTGTCTACCCGGTCCACTGGCACGACTTCCGCTGCCGATGGGGTTCGCGGAGCCAATTGTCGACCGTTTTGCCAATCGACGTCAGGATTCCTGGACTGGAACCAAGGCAATCCCAAAACAAAGTCATCAGCCTGCATGGGCACAACTAGCACCTCCGATTTTTGCACCGGTGATAAGTGCTCCATCTACTGAATCGTGAAGGTTGTCTTTCGACTCTCGCTCGCATGAGGCATCACTTGGCCGTTGAGACCTAGGCTTGTGACGTGTACTGGGTCGTCCGCTAAAACAAGCCGTTTCCGCAGTCTCGGTGTGATAATAATGCTCGTCACGCTGCAATCGATGAGAGCTCGCACTCATTGCATCTCCCCACTTCCATCTCTTATAAAAACCTCGTGAATAATATGGGACGTGTCCGGTCTAGATGTGCCGCATAAGTACTGACTTGACAATTGAGTGTTTAAGCACTGCATCAGCACCCTTGAGTTCAAAGCGATCCGATGCGGTTGTATGCTGTCCATCATCGCCATCACAGTCTGCATTGCCAACCACTCTAAACTCAATTCCGCTCTATCGAACCTCTCCCGTTGGGCCAGATGCCGAGAGAGGCCTATGAGTTTTTTGGCTGTTGATTGTCGAAAGACTTCTGTCGTTTGATTTGGTGTCCTCCGTCCCTATTCGGAGCTAATGTCTGGTCCTGCTATGGTGGGTTACCTCCTGGTTAGGATTCGGGGCAGAAGCTCGCCTTATGGTTCGGAGATCCGCAATATAAGCATTGTCCAGTAGAATGTCAGATTTAGAAGATTTCCGTTGAGACCCATGGTGATGGCCGTGAGCCTGACGATTGTCCTCTGCCTCCTGATTTGCCGAGTTTGTTTGTGCCCGATTGGCCGCACTTGCCGCCGCCGGTGGAGTCGGCTGGCTCGGAGATGGATGGCCGGTAGCCTCGTTTGCCTCCTTTGGAAGACGAGCCCGTAGGCTGTTTCTGCTGCTGTTGCTGCTGCTGATGTTGCCCCTGCAGTGGCATGTTGATTTCAACATGTGTAACTTCCGAGGCCGCGGCCTTATCGAGGAACTCGTGCACTGTGTCAAATGTGCCCCAGGCTGAGGTCATCGGGCCAACTGTGTGCTTGAGGGAGTTGCGGAGGCCCAACCAGGCAATATCGTAGAGGCCATCTTCATGCTTCTGTAGATTGCACCCAGCCTGTCTCCAATTAGTTTTCACTCAATTCGCATAGGATCAGACCGATTCTTGCGGAAGTCGTATGTATTGCGGCATGAGGATAATCTCCGCCACGCGACGTCAATCCTTAACGCTATAAACCTTGGCTATCGCCTGTGAAACGAGGTCGAAGTCTTGTAGGCATGGGCCGGATTCCGCGGACATGTCGCCCGCCCATTCCGAAGGGTCTCTAATCGCCGTCTGTCTGAGTGTCGGGTTTCCGTGATTGCTCCAGGCGTCCAGAAGAGAGATCGTGTATTTCTCGTGGTCGCGTCCACCGCGTGGGAATACATCAGCAAAAAACTTTTCCGTCCGGGCTGAATGGCTCTGTAAGAGTGGACGCGCTCCATCAGAGCCATCAGAGACACCCCGGTGACGGAATACTCCGCGCCCAGCGTCAAGACCACGCGTCGCGTCACATATCGCCATCCAGTCGCCGTTTCGCCGATTCTTTTCGCTGTGTCGGTCTCGTATTGTAAACAAACACTCTGGCGTTGTGGCCAACTGTGACCATACGTCGGAATGGGTTCATTGGGTACACACTTGCATCGGGATTGCAATGCAATGGGTGATGCTGCCAAAATCTGTTTTCGCGTTCCTTCTGCATTACGCTCGAGGAGCGTAGGAAGGTGAGAAGATATGATACCACCCGGGCGTGAGGTTCGACGCAATTGCGTGGATCTCGGACAGAGCGAGTGAGACCAAAAGTAGGGAAAGATAGTGTGTGAATTTTCATTGTATGATAAGAGGAGATGGAAATGAGATGATGTCTATCTACTCCGGGGTCTGCCGAATATATACTCCCCGTCACTCTGTCCACCTCTGTTACCCCTGTATCTCCGTACATCCGGCGTCGCTCCTTGAAGAGGTACTTGATCAAGAGTGTTTGAGATGCACTTGGAAACGGAGTTCGACTGAGATCAGAGATGAACTTGGAGGCCGCGATCGAGCGAGTTTGGAAATGCACTTGGAGGCCGAGATCGAGTGAACTCAGAAGATGCACTTGGAGGCCGTGATCAATCGAGTTTGGAGATGCACTCCGAGGCTGTGACCGAGCTAGTTGGGAGATGCACTTGCAGGCTATGATCGAGCGAGATTGGAGGAGTGCTTGGAGGCGGTCGATTTGGCGGGAGGCACGATGGCAGCTGAGACTCTATTCATTGGTTAACTTGTAATTGTGAGAAAGTAGAGATTTGAGTACAACATCCGCCGAGAGATGAGAATACAACATCCGCCGAGAGATGAGAAACTGGCTTGGAGCTGGAGACTGTCCATCTTGGGATGATGCTGTACTTGGTGTATGCTGTACTCAGTGTTGACTCATGATTATGGCATGGAGAGATAGAGAGGGATGACTTAACTTCGTGTTCTTAGGTGATCGTAGAGTTGAGCACAAGAAAGTGAGAGATCGGGGGAAATCATCATGAGAAACTGGGACTTAGAGAATTTCTTGTGCGAGTCAATTGACCATCCCCGATACGGCAGGTATGAGTCGCGATCCGCCGCGAACCTACACTGATACGAGGTCTTCCAAACCCAATCTGCCAAGTCGTACCCCTGTTTTCTCATATCCGGTCGTATCGTCCATATCATGCTCATCTTCATCCCCCATCTCTCTGTTTCTCGTCCACAACTCAACCATCATCGCAGAACACAAAGTTCAGTCATCCCTCTCTATCTCTCCATGACATGATCATGAGTTAACACTGAGTACAGCTTCCACCCAAGATTGTTTGTCTTCCCTTCATTCTCGTGATTACGAGTTGACCCCTGAATGTAGCTTCAGCTTCCGGCCTACCTCCATACACAATTGACCGCCATCAGCCAGCTCTCCATGTGAGCTCAAAGATAAAGTCACATTGTCACAATCCCACGGTTGCAAGTTAACTAACCGATGAATAGTGTCTCGTCACCCGGTGCACAGTCCATTGACCGCCTCCAAGTACTCGTCCAATCGCGCTCGATCACGGCCTCCAAGTGCATCTCCAAACTCGCTCAATCATGGCCTCCAAGTGTATCTTCAAACTCGCTCGATTACGGCCTGCAAGTTCGCACGAGCATGGCCTCCAAGTGCATCTCCAATCCTGCTTGGTCACGGCCTCCAAGTGCAGCTCCAAACTCGGTCGATCACGGCCTCGGAGTATATCTCTTAGCTCACTCCATCGTCATTTTCAGGCGCACCTCGAATTACTTTCAAGCACCGCCTGCAGCCAGTCCAGATATATGGTGTGTAGATGGGTAGCTATAGAGATACATAGCTATATAGATACATAGATACATAGATAAGAATACAAACTGAATACATGATGGTGATTCGAGGTGCTCCCAGACATGTCGCCAGCGCTACCAGGTGCTCCCAGGCTTGTCGCCGGCGCTCCAAGTTACTCTGAAGGCCGCCAGGAATGCCCTTCTATGGTCTGATACTCTCCTGAAAAACGGCTTCAGCATAACTGCAGCCCCTGCGAAGAGTGTAACTGACATGTCGTTCTGATGATGCGTATACGTCAACAAAAAGTAAAGCTGGTACGTATGCAACGCGACTCGTCGCCTGGGCGACGGGCAGTGTGTAATTCTCCGTCACAGCGAACGAGGTTCCGTCAGAGCCTTCAGAGCCGTCTTGAACACTCGGGTGTTTTAGACCTAAATTAGGGTCGTTGCTGATGTAGGTGGCCGTGGGAGTTGAAATTCAAGTGTAACGTGTCCAGAAATGGGCCCAGCTCTTTCGCACTGCCGCAGTACGGTACAGGGTCAACCGTCTCGTAGATATTCTGTCTTGGGCATTGGATGCTTCGTCCAGCACGTTCGGCGCGTTCGGCAGCCCATGTATCCTGTTCAGTGACCATTCGTTCCCGTGTGGCCCCCATTCTCTCCCGGTCGAGATTCTGTTCGGCTTTCCACTGGGCTTGATTTTCTAGCAGCATTTCCAGCATCAACCGGTTTTGAGTCGCCACATCTAGACAATCCTCATCAACAGTTTGGGAATGGAGATCACCAATATCATCGTCGATCGGCCTATCTTCGTCTCCTTGATCACAGAGGTCATCATCGTCATAATCAATCTTGGCCTCCGCTACCACTGCATGAGTAGCGAATTCGCCTATCGATTCCGCTGTCTGCAGAGTCTCATCACTGTCATGGATGTCAGCGACGCGTAATTGAGTTCTAGTAAACTTGTTTGGAGGCATGTTTATTGATATAACGCATTATTTTGTGGTGACGCGTCGAAAGGGGTGAATCGCGAGATCCCGTGAGCGAAACATATCGAAATGATCAAGAGCGATAATAGTGTAAGGCCATATATCCGCATATTGCCGCGTATGTGAGTATATGGAAGGATACCGTTGCACACGTGGATGTGGTAATATAATAGAGTTGTAGATAGGTAAGGTTATCGCTGGCGATCTCGCAGAGATCATGAGCCGCCTATATATGGTCGCACTTAGCCGGCCCTGGACACGTCTGTGCCATTGCCGAGAACATCATCATGACTGCCATAACCATTGCTCCGATCTATTGAAACCACTGAAGTATCTACATTTCTCTTTACTAATATTGTTCCTTCTTACGTATTCTCCTTACGATTTGATGGTACTTTATGCATAAGAATAATGTGGGGTGTTAATAACTTTTAATGCTTCTGTTATCTTTTATGTTTAGGTTGTCTAGCAAGTACTGGTTAGAACTTGTCGAGAACCTTATTTTTGTTCTGTTGGATGAGGGATTTATCTGCGCTTGTCTCGAAAACAACGTGCATAGATGGTTCTGGTATATTCTTCACGGTTTTGATCTATTCATGTACAGTTGCAGAGTTGTTCTCTTCCTGATTTGGTTATTGATCCGCAACCTTGGTCAGGGACAATCGCCGATTGGTCACTGTTTATACAGATACTGTGTCTCCGGTAAGAGGTCAGTTCTTTGGACTTGCTCAGGCATCGATCGCAATACTACAATATCTTCTCTGGTATCCTCTTCTCAGTATAAGCTTGCCTTTCGAACACTTCTTGAAATCCATATGCTGGCAACAATTCCTCCTCATATATTTCTTCCGAGATTGTAATAAATCTCTTCTGAATTGCGCTGTGATGAGCGAATAGGTTATCAGCACAGATGAGGGACATTGATCCAAACCCTGAATATCCTCCACTTACTCACAATGTGTTTGACGCACACTCTGTTCCCGTCTATTATCCAGCAGTAAATGAACCCTCAATTACATGACTTGCCTCACTACCGCAGTCGCCCCGCACAGGAACAATAATAATGGCACCACCCGATTCCTCTTCCACGAAAATGGTATGTTCTCTGTTTCGGCCCACGTCAACCCGAGATCACAGGTAACTGTTAAACTCGATAGTATTGGGAAATTTACTGGATAGGACAACTAGCAGATATGGAGTGCCTCGATGAACATAGTTCTGAAGGGTATGATGGCATATGACGTGGTGGTGCATGGTGTGACTCCAGCAGACAATGCTGACCAGATCGAAGAAGATGCGTTCGAGCACATTGAACATACCGCGTCAACTATATTCATAATGGCGGTCGCCCAAGATATTGGGCAGATAATTGTCGAGTTGGAGTATCCTCACCTGATGCGGACCTGGGTTCACACCAAATATTATAGAGACTCGCCATTTGCACTTGTCGCCCAGATTATGAATCTGGTCTCCCCTCCTACTCAATATTCTGGTACGCACTGACGAGGATTTATATCCAAGTTTGAGTCCTAGTGGCTCCACCTTACGAAACTCTGAGAACTCTCCTCCGGTCTTTACCGAACTGTCTTCGCTATGTTCCTCAATGACATTAAGGCTGGGAGAGATTTTCTGTTAGGATTGTTGCTGAACACCATGAAAATGTGATCGATACTCTTACAACTAAAGATAATATGTCTTATACTCATTTGAAGCAACAACTTATGAATATCGAGAGGTCTGAGATCGACGATGATCTGTCACTCTTTGTTTCTAGACCTTCGACTAATAACAAAAAAGGGAAGGGTCCCATCAAATCGGGACATTCCGATTCCTCCTCCTCCCTGACAACTTACACCTCGTGCAAGAAACACAATCCAAGACGATCAGAAGGACATACCTGGAACGAATGTTTTCGCCCGCAAACGATGAATAAGGAGAAGAAAGAAAAAGACGAGAAGGATCTGTCCGAGGAAGCAAATTCTACTACGGACGAACAGAAAGTCAAGAACAACTCATTCTACTTTGACACGGCCTGTACCTCACACATGGCCACTTGTGCAGTACATCTCCTCAAATACTGGGTATGTGGCGGATTTGTAAAATCCAGTTCACCAAAGAGCATGGAGATTGCCAGCAAGGGAGATGTGATGATGGACTGTCTTCTGAGAGATGGATCAATTTCTTCTGTCTGTGTTTGAGGTGTTTTGCACGTTCCAGATTTGGCAGATCCTTCGATCGCTGGGAGGAAATACCGGGAGAAAGGTTATACAGAGTGTGGAAAGGGGGATTATATTTCAATTAAGAAGGGAACGAAAGTTGTTTTTGAAGATGTTTTTGACAGAAATGTGTTTGAAATTCCTTGGTTATCACATTCCGCCCATATTAGTTACCACTTCTGGCATCAGCCTCTCGGCTATCTAGCACCATCATCCACGGACACATCGCTGCAGGTGTATTGCGATGCTGATATTCCAACAAGACCAAAAAATTACGTCGGCTCTTCTTGCATCAAACGCTAAATGACTCGATTTCCTCCAAAAACCACATTGAAGAAGGATAGGGAAAAGATCGATTCTGGTTATTCCGATTTGAGTGGACCCTGTCTGGTTCCGTCATATAGTAATTGCTGTAATTTCATTACTCCAGTTGATGATGCTTCTAAGGTTGCATGGGTTCGATTTGTAAAGCGGAAGTCTAAGACAACTATGAAGTTCAAAGCCATTGTAGCAGAAATGGAACTCCAAAACCCCAATACTCCTGCGGCATTTTGAATTTATAATGGTGGGGAATATGTTTCCAAGAACTTGAAAGGGTTCTTTCCATCAAGGGAATTATACATGAGTTTTCCCCTCTGTATTTCCCCGAGTCAAACGTAGTTGCAGAACGTCTTAATCATACAGTAGGAGAGTCACTTGAAGCTATTGTTAGCAACGGTTCCAGCCCGCTAGGATGGTTCCGGGTTTGGATTGGGACTGGAACCCAACCGGTGCAGTGGATTTTACCACACGACAACCCAGACTGTTGTCATTGGGCCGGTTTTACCACCAAAAACCATGCATTTCAACCTCCCAAATTTCCCTCTAATTAAGTAATTGAGTTCTGATTGTATTGTGACATGATCAGTAGGTAGATTGAGCAGTTTCACGAGCTCTGTCACCACCCGTTTTCCGATATGCGATCTGACCAATATTTGTGGTGTCGCGATGGAAAACGCGCTGAATTGGCTTATAATTGGCCCTCTTTTCGCAGCGACTCAACGAATATCAGTTGGATCGCAAATCTGCATGCTGGAGATGACTGAGCACGAAATTCTGCATAATTTAGGTAATGATCATGTTGCAGTACAATCAGAACTCACATACTTAATTGGAGCCAAAGCGGTAGCAATTGTAAATTTGGAACCGCTGTTCTGTTCCAACCCGGCTGAAGACTAGCAGTGCTATGTCCGGCCCGGGCAACGACCCACCCGGAGAAATGCGGTTCGGATCGTTGGGCTGGTTCTTGAACCAAACCGAACCCAACCACATGTCAAAACACGGACCGCTGGCGGGTTACCTGGCCCCATTGCTAACAATACTTCGAGTAAGTGCATCAACTTATCATAACAAGTTCTGGGCTGAGGTTGTGTTATCGTCAGTATATCCGACATATTGACAACCTCATTTAGCACTCAGGGATCTATCTCCTTATGAGGCTAATTATGGCACTGAGCTATCCATCCTGCACCTTCTACCTAGTGTTAGCAAGGGATCCAGATAACCCGCCAGGGGTCCAGTGTTTGGCCAGCATTTCTGTTTGGTTACGTTCCAGACCCGGCGAAAAACCAGACCCGCGTAATCTTGGCCGGGTTGTTACCCGGACCCGACATAAACCTTCAGTTTTTTGGCTGGGTTGGTTCCGTCCCGCGGTTCAATATTACGGTGTGTACAACATTGGCAGATCTTTGGCTCCAATTTAGTTTTTCAGTTCTGATTGAATCACAACATGATCACTACGTAGATTGTGCAGTGTTAGCAGCTCTGGCACCTCCCGCATTCAGATTTGCAATGCGACCGATATTCGTTCAGTCGCTGTGAAATATTCCCACCAGTGATGCGAAATTTCTGCGTTTTCAATAGCGACACGACGAATGTTGGTCGCATTGCAATTCTGAAACCGGACGGTGAAAGAGCGGCTAATTATACACAATCTATGTACTGATCATTTCACATTATGCGCAGAACTCAGATACTTAATTAGACAGAAAGTTGTGAGGTTGAAATGCCGGGATTTTGTTGGTAATACCGGCCCAGGCACAACGGTCCGGGATTTCGTATGGTACAACCTGTTTCAATGGTCCGATTCCTGGTTGGAACCAGACCCGGAACCGAACTGGCAATTTGGACCGGTTGCTAACACTGGTGCTTACTTTTGGCAGAGGATTCTATGTCCATGTACCATATCAGAAACGAATGGACGGAAAAAAGCTAGCTCCAAGGGAGTGAACGGCTATTTTTACCAGATATACCAATGTCCCCCATCATCATAGAGTGTTCTTACCTGATGCCAAAAAGTTTATAGTATCAACAGACACCATCTTCCCCCCTCTTGAGATAGAAAAGGCTACGTGAATGATAAACCGTCGAATTGATACAATTCTCACTCCCCTCCAAAGTAATACTCCATCAACATCCATTTAGTGTACCTATAATAGAAAAGGTAAAACATTGGATAATATGTGGCATCAGTGGATGGATGAGAATCCTTACGAAGCTAAAGACTTGGTCAACAATAATCATATCATTATTGCTCGACTAATGCAAGCGGATTTTAAAGATGGAAAAAGTGATGGATATCTAGGTGCTCCCTATTGGGTGTACAATATCAATAATATGGCCAATCGCAGAACACTTATGCCAACAACCTGCACAACCTACGAACCACTACCAATTGAAGAACTCAACTGGATTGAAGAATTCGATGAATCTATTCAAATGGTTGTTCCTGCACACGACTGTCTAGAAGCAGTACATCAACAATCCAACCAACAATGTCGATGTCTGTTTGGACGTCCTCCTCCGTCTCCTTCACGACCTGTGACTCCGCCACCCGTTCCATGAGGTCAGGCAGTCACTCGTGCCGGAAGAGTTGCCAATATGCCTTAACGCTGTGAATTTGAGGGTTATGCCCCAGAAACTAGTACGCGGGATGCACCTCCTGAACCTCCTACTCCGCAACCTCAATCTCTGGAAGGCAACGAAGGAATTCAATAGGCAAATTCAGGTGTACTGATCATTGAAGAACCACCGTCTTACCAAATGGCGAGAATGTCACCAGAATTGTCAAATCGGGACAAGGCGATGGATGAGGAACAAGAGTCACATGAGGAAAATGGTGTTTGGGATGATATCCCGAAACCAGCAAGAACAAAGATTGTGGTTAGCAGATGCGTATAGAAAGCTAAAGGAAATGCTCAAGTAGAAATCGAATGATATAAAGCACAGTCAGTTGCCAAACTATTTTCACATATCGTTGGCCAAGGTTACAATCACATATTTGCCCCCATGGTTTGGTATGATTGTCTCAGACTTCCACTGGGATCATCAGCATGGAAAGGAGAGCGACTTCGACAACTGGAGGTCAAGAATCCAGTTCTGTATGGGATATCGAAGCAAGAGGTTGATATGGATCAACCAGAAGGCAGCCGGTTAGATGGGATGGTGGCAAAATTAAAGAGTTGTATTTCTGGGTTGAAGCAATCACCGATGGAATGGTACTACCAGTTGGTAGAATACCTCGGACCTTGCAGATTTGCTATCACTGGTTGGGATCACTGTGTTCTGGCTCACGAATCAGGACATACCTCTTTAGCTGTATACATGGACGATATTACACTATGTGGAGCTACTGGAGAAGTACAGAAAGATAACATTAATTTGTTGATAACTGAGTTCAATGTCAACGACATTGGTGACATTAATTGATTTCTAGAAATCTAGATAACCTTTACCAACGATGGGATCATTCATTCCCCGATGACATGTATTGCTACATGCTGGAACGTTTTTTCAAGCAAGATTGCAATCCTGTTTCAACATTTGTCGAATCCATCCATCAGTTGAAGGCCATTCAAGAGGAAGACAAGTGTACCGATGCAACGGCATACCATCAAATATTCGGATCTTTGATGTATTTGGTTCATGGAACAAGACCTGACCTAGCATATTCAATCACGCACCTCTTTGAATTGAATTCATCTCCCTCCACAACGCACCGAACAGCAGCAAAACATGTACTACACTATCTCCCTGGAACAAAGGATAGACACCGTTTTCATCCGGGGATTAATCTAGTCAAACTGACTGCTTATACGGATGCATCCGTAGGAAATTGTTTAGATTCGAGACTAAACTTCTCACCATATATATTTTGACTTGGGAAGGCTACTATTTCCTGGAGATACCCGGAACAGCGGGCCATTGCTACCTCCACATACGAGGCAGCGTATGTGGCACTTGCTATGACGACAAAACATCATCTCTGGTTGATGCGTGGAACTCAAGAGCTATTGAAAGATTAGATACCGACAGCTCTCTTTTGCAATAGCAATGCTGCTATGGATGTGACATATAATCCAAAATCTAACCACCGATCTAAACATATCGACATCGCATATCACTTTGCTCCCAATCAAATCAAACGAGGAAATGTATCTGTTATGTTTCTATCTTTGGAAGACAAATTTGCAGATATATGTACAAAGAGAATGACAAGATATGTTAATGACCACTTATGTTCAAAGATATTTGGATCACCGTGAGAAGGGGTATTGAAAATACAGAAGTATCTACATTTCTCTTTACCAGTATTCTACTTTCTTAAGTATTCTGCTTATAATGAGATGGTACTTTATGGATAAGAATGATGTGCGGTGTTAATGACTTTTAATACTTTTGTTATCTTTTATGTTTAGATTGTCTAGAAAGTTCCAGTTGAAACATGTCTTAGAACCTTCTTTTTGATCAGGTGGAAGAGGGATCTATCAGCGCTTATATCCAAAACGACGCACCTAGATGGTTGAGTTATATTCTTTACCATTCCTATGTATTCATGTACAGTTGCAGAGTGTTTCTCTTCTTGATGTGGTTATTGATCTGCGACCGAGGTTACTCACAATCATCCATTTTGTATTGTAGGTGCAGATATTGTATCTCCGGTGAGAATATAGATCTCTGCAGTTCCTCAGACGTCAATCGGAATACTACCAGATCTCCTCTCGAATCCTCTGCTCAGTATATGCTTGCCTTTTGAACATTTCTTGAAATTGTTTCACTTGCAATGCTTCATCTTTGTACACTTCGTCTTAGATTGTAATACATCTCTTCGGGCTTTCGCTGTTATAATCGAATATCATCTTCGTGTACATACCGGAATCATTGACTTCCCCGATTGGCAACAATTCAATTCATCAAATGTACCAGACTGATTTCAAATTCATCGATATTGAAAGCTGAAAAGTATGCAAAAACATATCCTTGGTTGTTGAAAACGCAATTTGGTTAAGATACTATTAACATACTCCAACAACAACAGCCTTAATCGAATATATGGATGCACCTGCTGGGCGACCCGCAGGAAACCTGGCCAATCGAAATGGGTTGGGAGTGTACCTTTGAGCTGTACCTGACTCGACGGTTCAGGATAACCGATATCCTGGACGGCCTCTTTGGCAAAAGTTCTGTGTGGACCTGGACTGGGACTCGAACTGACAGTCCGTAACTGTTTCTACCACTTTAAATGATGCAGCTTGCATAGATGTGGTCCATACCTTGCAACATCCAACATCTCGCCAAAGAACAAGGTCAATACAATATTAAATGGCAATGCTTTGGAAAAGAAACTTTCTCCACTCGCGGCGGGCAAATACAGCAAATCAACGCAGAAATCTACAAAACTACATCGGCAAGCAAATAACGAGAATAGTGTCTGGGAGTCAGAAATGGTCTGCGCATTGGGAGCATAGCGCAGCTTACAAACTACAATGAAGCTTTCGGCAGAGAAAAGACAGCAAAAGCACTTTTTCACAGCAAAGAAAAAGAGAAATGGTTCGAGGATTATCTGGATAGAGTGACTACTGTGTCAGTCAATCGAGTCCAAGACCCAGAGATAGCAATTATGCACGGGCAGGTACATATGACAAATGTTGAAACCGCACGATTGATAACCCCAAAACATGCAATAACATTTGAAACTATGTTGAATGCTATTGGAGACTGTCTAAAGAATCTTCAAAGTTCCGATGTTACGGAGGGTTGGGAGGACCCGGATGTTGATCATGGAAAACTGGTGCTTGGCAAGATGAGCGAAGATGACGAACCAGGCTGCACGATGGACACACTATCCAGAATGGAACAGCACCACATTGATAGCTTTCTGCGGAAGCAAGGGAGGATTGACAATGGGAGTCAACCAGGATGGAGGGTCGAAGCCGAGTACTTCTGTGGGAGAGTTCTTATGTGCTGGACCACTCACATGAATGTTCCGGCAGTTCTGACACCCCATACAGACACAACAGCCGCCACACACTCACCGACAACAGGTGGACTGCTTATCCAGGTTGTAGATATTGTCCCCTGACAATCACAAATGCCGCGAGTGATGTCTCGACAGGGAAGTAGTCAGATGAGGCTGGGTTTGTAGATACCTCAGGAGAAGAATCACATATGATCTCTGATGCCCAACTCGGTGCGTGATCAGTCACAGTGTAATGGCATTGTTAAGTATGCTTTGTTAAGGTCGCCACACAGTCAAGTGAGGTGTACAGTGCGGAGTAATTGCCAACCATATATTGACATTGCGACAGAGAGTGAGCTCCGTACCAAATATCCTACCACTTACTTCTACACTCGATCTCACTCACGCCCGTGTGCAGGCGTATACCATAACATATCCCTATAATGCCAAGCGCCAGCGTACGTGCCTTTACACTATATTCGGTGTTTCCAAATCAGAAACACTTCGCAGACGAGAACCCGCGAACATACCCCTTCATTGACGCGTCGCGAAAGTCACCGAATTAATACTTTCAGCCACTTACCCCTGATTCCGCCAAAGCGAATGCAGAAAGGCCGATTGGGTATGTTGAACATGCGTGCGAGCATTGAATCCTTTCCAGCATTGTTCAGCCAAATCACCCTGATTCCTACAGGCTGCGTCTCAGTACACCCAGAAGACGAAATTAATGACGACGATCCTGCCGAGACTGAAGTTCACAAAGAAGCCCGCAATCGTGATGATGAAGATGAAGACCAAGATGAGGATCATTCAAACTATACCTGAGAGCGAGGATGATCAAGGCAGAGACGACATCTTGTCAAAGATTACGGAAGACCACCACATGGAGATGCTTGAACAGAACCTGATGCTACTAGAACTCCTGTTTGAAGAAGAATTCAAACCGAAAGAGGACAGAACCCGAATGCTCACCGAACTCGACTGCAACCAAACCATTCACAGACCGGTGAATCCCGGAATTCAGTTCAAGATCTCTAAGATGTTTGACCCCTTACAGTAGTGGGGCGGGTAGAGAAAGCTGCACAAGTTTCTCGAAACATTACGATCAAACTTTGCATCCCATAAGCACCGATTCCCAACATGCCATCCTGATGAAGTCAAGTATGCAGTCTCTTTTCTCAACACCTGGGATAGCCAGCCAGATCCAACACAGTGACAGAGGGAAAATCCGGACACATCCAACTGGGCCAGTGATAGCAACGGGTCCGGGTAACCCGCCAGCGGTCCGGGTTTTGACCACAAAAACGGGTCGGTTTGGTTCCACAACCGTCCAAAAACCTGACTCCCTGACTCTTGGGGGCCAAACCCGGACCCATACCCGTCAACCCGTGGGTTTCGCCGGGTTTGGCTAGACCCGTCGGTTCCAATCTCTGGTTCTGCATGTCGGGTTTCATATTTATGATCACAATCAGATATGCTATTGTTAATCGTAAAATATTGACATTGGTACATCACGGTCCATTTTCGACGTATTGGTCGCCTTAATGTGCAAAACTAACATACTCACACGCCCAACCACACGCTGAAAATGAGCGTCAACAGAGAGTCAACAGAGCGTCAACGATATTTGGTCTTGCAATCTGTTTTGCCTATAAAGGCGGCCAATCATTCCTTTTTGACTGAATAGATTATATCGGAGATGTGATTTCCCAGGATGCATGACCAAAAATCGTTGACGCTCAGTTGACGCTCATTTTGATCATGGGGCAGGGAGGGTATTGCAATCTGTTTTGCCTATAAAGGCGGCCAAAAATACCTCTATGACTGACTAAAACCTATCAGAGGTGTGATTTCCCAGGACGCATGACCACAAATCGTTGACACTCCGTTGACGCTCATTTTCATGATGGGGCAGGGAGGGTATTGCAAGGAGTTTTGCCTATAAAGGCTGCCAATATGGACTTTATGACTGACTACAACCTATCGGAGGCGTGATTTCGCAGGACGCATGACCAAACATCGTTGACGCTCCGCTGACGCTCATTTTCATCATGGGGCAGGGAGGGTATTGCAATCTGTTTTGCCTGTGAAGGCTGCCAATAATCACTTTGTGACTGACTACAACCTATCAGAGGCGTGATTTCGCGGGGCGCATGACCAAAAATTGTTCACGCTCCGTTGACGCTCATTTTCATGATGGGGCAGGGAGGGTATTGCAATATATTTTGCCTATGAAGGCTGCCAATAATTACTTTATGACTGACTACAACCTATCAGAGGCGTGATTTCGCAGAACGCATGACCAACCATCGTTCTCTCTCCGTTGACGCTCATTTTCATGATGGGGCAGGGAGGGTATTGCAATCTGATTTGCCTATAAAGGCCACCAAAAATTCCTCTATGACTGACTACAACCTATTGGAGGTGAGATTTCCCAGGACACATGACCAAAAATCGTTGACACTCTGATGGCGCTCATTTTGCCATGGCTGTATCCGCAATATGCAATCATTTATTTGGCACACTCCATCATTCACATTGTTTTGGCTGCCTTTCTGGCGGTTTTATTAACTTTCTTCTTGATCTCTACGTTGTTCTTTAATACTACATAGATATATTTAATACTAATCTCCAACATCCCGTGTCTTTCGGTCAATGCTCGTCATCAGTTGCAGAATCGCTCAATCCGCTGCTCTTGTCTTCAAAACCATTGTTAGCTTCATTACCACACCACAGATAGTGTACTAACCTTCATCAGTCAGCGTATCTGGATCAACATCGGTATCGTGCTCGGTTCCCTCATCATTGATAAATTCCGCACAGCGAAGAGCTGTATGCAAATATGTTTATCCTGGGGGCAAATTAACTATTTGAGAAGGTTGAACTTCAGAAGTGTTAGCCGTTGGGGCGGGTGGCGTGCCGGGCAGTGGCTGAGTCGGCTCTGGAGTCGGCTCTCTGCGTCGGTCGGGTCGAGGTGTACCTGTTCCTCTGCGTCTCCAGCGTGTCTGCGGATTCTTTGCGGTGCCGTTTTGGCATCGAAGGCAGCCGGACTTTTGGTTTTGACGAAGCAATGCCGGGTGTCTTTGTATCGCAGCCTTCGCCTTCTTGTGCCCAGGAAACTCAACACCCCGCTTCTTCGCTTCTCGGACCTCGGCGCCTCATTTCTGAATGAGATATTTTGTTTCCTCGATTGCGGTGCACGAAACGCCTTCTTTGGCCATTTTGGCCATATTCAACGCAAGGGGCATGTCGGACTGTTCCAGCTGTACCCAACCTCCCCGCCTTGCCATAGTTGCTGGCATGTTGAAAACCTACAAGACATTAGTTGCTGCTTCTAACAGTGAAATTCGGGTGTTAGCTCGACCATATATGCTTCCGTAGCCTGCTCTAAGATGATTAATGCCTGCTTCGTCCACTCACAGGGATGCTTATCAGCAAATTCATCTCCGAAAATCCCCGAGCTGACAACATCATGATTTTCGATTTCGCGGAGTGTGCGGACGAATGCCTTTGTCGACGATGGAGGTTTCCTCCTACGGGCAGTGATGAACTCGTTACTTAGCTCTCTACGGACACCCGCTGTACGTTATACAGTTAATTGACCACCCTTTGCCTTGATATGAATATACTCACATCCCACTGCATGCTGCTTCTTAGTTTTCCTGCTTCCAGTCTTGCAGACCATTTTTAAATGTGCATTGTGGGTCATATGTTTGGTGGCTAGTGTTAGCAACGGGTCCAAATTCCCGGGACGGTTCCGGGTACGGTTCCATCCGAAACCGGACCGTGGCAGCGCGTCTTACCCCACCAAAAACCCGGCATTTCAAGTTCACAATTTTGGCTCCAATTAAGTATTTGAGCTCTGATTGTATCATGACATGATCAGTACGTAGATTGTGCAGTTTCAGCTTCTGTTTCACCTCCCGCTGTCCGATTTGCAATCAGACCAATATTTGTTGCGTCGCTATCGAAAACCCGCCAATTACGCGCAAAATATCGCTCCATTTCACAGCGATTCAACGAATATTGGTGCTATTGCAAATGTGACAGTGGGAGGTGAAAGATCAGCGAAAACTGCACAAACAACGTACTGATCATGTCATGATACGATCATAATTCAAATACTTAATTGGAGCGATATTTGGAGGAATATGGACCAACCTGGAAATGGACCCGCGGTCCGGGTACAACCCAGCCAAAACACCGCGGGTTTATGTCCATTGCGGGTAACAAACCTGGCAAGACCAGGCGGTTCAGGGTTTTGGCCGGGTAATGAAGCGAAGTGAAACGAACCACCATTCACAACCTGGACCGCTGGCGGGTTACCCGGACCCGTTGGTAACACTATTGGTGGCTGCATTGGCAGCGTCGCGGTATACTAACTTGTGTCTGCTCCCTTGTTGTCTGCCAAGTATATCCGTATTGATGTAGCGCCCGCTAATCGGCCAGTATTTGATCCGCTCTCACCTGGCGGAGGTGGTTGTGTATCCATGATGTGCTGGTGTGGAATAGGAGAGGAAGATGATAACGAGAGGAAGTGGGAAGCCCTGAGGACTATATAGTTAGTTTCTTGTCAGAATGGAATCAGTAGCAGCCAACATGATTGTTATGCTCAAGATGAATCCTGCTGAGTATGGCTGCAAGTTGGAGGGGTTTCCCACCGCCCCACATGTTGCAAAAAGTCGGTCTGATGTTGGTTGTTTGATAACAGGGATAAACTGCGGTGTACGACGGCCGGAATCGCCTAATCGCTCTATAATAATAGGATGTTATTCAAGGGAAAGGACGGCTGCTGATGTTTGTCTCAAATAATCCCCGGGATATTACATGAAAATGACGCTAACAATCATGTCATGTTGTATGGTTAGCGTCACCATTCCTGATTGATTGATAGTCAAACGGGAGATTTTGCTTTGTTCAAGATGAGTAAACATACCAACCTTGACACAAAAGACACAGCTTGCGTCCAAATTGTCCATAACTTGCAACATCCAACATCTCGCCCAACAACAAAGACCACGCAAAGTACAATGGTAAATGCTCCTAAGAAGCACATTTCGGCACTTCCGGCTGGCAGACACGGCAAATCGACAAAGCGGTGAACCCAACGACGTCATCATGCGAATGAAGGCAAGAGCGGCTTGGAAGCAGAGAGAGTCCGAGCCCTGGGGGCATTGCGCAGCTTCAAATCCAAAAAGAAGCTTGCGGTGGAAAAACGACGAGAAACGCACTTCTTAAGCTATGAAGAGAAAGAGAAATGGATGGAGGATTATATTGAGAGAGTGACCACTGGGGCAAGAAAGCGAGTTGAAGATGCAGTGACAGCGGTTCAACAAGAGCAGGACGATATGACGCATGCTGAAATCGCGGGATTGACACCCAGAGAGCCCGAAAAGACTTTTGGGGAGATGATGGCTGCTATCGGAGACAGTCTGAGTGATATTGCGAGTTCCAACGATGGGGAGGATGGGGAAGATCAGAATGATGAGACAGAGCTGGGCAAGCTGAGGGAAGATGACGAACCCGGTTGGGTGAAGGGCACAATCTCCAAAACGGTACAGTAGCACATGGAGAGCTTCCGGCAGAAGCGGATGAAGCTGAACGAATTGACACATCCGGGATGGAAGGATGCCGCCGACTACTTCCGTGGACCAGATAAAAAGTACAGCACAGCCAAATTAAGCGTTCCGGCAGTCGTCTCACCTCAAACAGATGATGACGCTTCGGCACCTCCACCAACAACATTTGGAGAGATTATCAAGAGGCTTGACATTCTCCCTGGAATATCGCCAATGCCGCAAGGGACATCTCGACCAGGAAGTAGCCATATTCGGCTAGGTTTGGTGAAACCGCAGTCGAACACAACCATATCCGGTCTTAAGCCGTCCGCAGAGCCCGATATGTTACCTTTGCTGAAAGCGAATCAAGTTGAACCAGAAAGCTTTTACCCCTGGTTATCGCCTCCAGCTAATCACCATGTAGATTTCGGATTCAGACAAAGACATGGTGACGGCTCCTGCGTCGGCGGAGGAATAGATAGGCAAAGCGTGATTATTGACATCATCTGTTGGTGAAAAGCAATTTGTTTACCACTTTTGCTACCTGTCAGCTTTTTCTTGATTTCAGTGACCAAATTGTAAGATGTGATAATTCGTCTGTGCTTGTGCAGGGGTTGAACGCACCATGTGGAAGTTCTAGAATCCAAATCAGGTGATAAAACGGTTGACACGTTCGATTTTCTTCAGCATGTGACTGCCAAGGGACCAAGTAAAAGCAATATTAGTGACGAAATATATACTAACAAAATTTCAGTGAGTGATGTCATACGTGTCATAGCAAGATCGGTTAGTGCTCAATACGAATCAGTCTGAACGACGACCGTCATGCTGCATTCATCCATGTATCCAACTGCATAACTCTCCGCACAGACCTTGTGCACATGGTTCAGATATTTGGAAAGGCTTATGGTACGTCATGGAAATCGAGGAGAAGGAGTTGGATAAGAAAAGGTGAGGAAGTCGAGCTATATTGAGCAAAAACTAGTGAAATGTTCTACATGCCATAAATTGCCGGCCAAAAGCGCGGGAATGTGATAGGGCCACGTCATTCCTCACTCAGATAGCGTGGATCGCACTGATCAGAAATTGAGAGGTAATAAAACTCTTGGATGCAAAAGATAATACATGCAAATGCAATATTGGATGTCAATAATGTGTATATGAATCGTTGCTTACAATTATTGGGTGCACAAAGGCTGTGTCGATGGGATTAAAGTGAGCATCAACAGAGTGTCAACAATTTACAGTCTTACACATTCGGCAATCAATTGGCGGGATTATCATATCATTCCAAAGGGAACGTATTGGTCGGCGTAAAAGCGAAAAATTCAAACTAAATGCTTGTTGCCACATCCTAAAAATGAGTGTCAACGGAGCGTCAATGGAGTGTCAATGATTTTTGGCATTGCATCATGGAAAATCGAGAGGGCTGCGCGATGATATTAAGCCATAATCGCAATATCAGCCGCCTTTCGAAACAAAACTTGTTGCGACAACATTTTTTCTATGTCCTAAAAATGAGCGTCAACGGAGCGTCAACGGCTTTTGGCCTCGCATCATAGAAAATGCAATGGCTGTGCGGCAACCTTAATCAATACCCTCACTATCGGCTGCCTTTCTAGGCAAAACCTGTTGCGACAACATTGCGTCTATGTCCTATAAATGAGCGTCAATGGAGCATGAACAATTTTTGGCTTTGCATCAGAGAAAATGCAAGGGCTGTGCGGCAACATTAATGCATAATCGCACTATCGGCCGCGTTTCTAGGCAAAACTTGCAACCACAACATTGATTCTATGTCCTAAAAATGAGCATCAACCGAGTGTCAACGACATTTGGCCATGCATCTTGGAAAATCAATTGGCTCAGCGGCGACATTACGTCATAATCATACAATCGGCCGTCTTTCTTGGTGAAAATTGCCGCGACAACATCGCTACTATGTCCTAAAAATGAGCGTCAACGGAGCGTCAATGATTGTTGGCTTTCCATCATAGCAAATGCAACGGCTGCGCTGCGACGTTAAGCCTTAATCGAACTTGCGGCCTCATTTCTAGGCGAAAATGGTTGAGACAACATCGCCACTATGTCCTAAAAATGAATGTCAACGGAGCATCAGCAACTTTTGGCCTTGAATCTTGGAAAATTGAAAGCCTGTGCGGCGTGATTACGCCATAATCGAAATAGCGACCGCCTTTGTAGGCAAAAATGCCTTCAACATCATCTTCACAATGCTCTACAAATGACCGTCAACAGTGTCTCACCGATTTTAGGCTTTGCATCTTGGAAAATCAATGCGCGGTAAGACATACTTGATCAAGAATTTAACTATCGGCCGCCTTCCTATTCAAAACAGCTTGCGACAAGATCGTAACCATGTCCCAAAATGAGTGTCAACAGACCGTCAACAATTTTTGATTATACATCGTGGATAATCTAATGGCAACGGAACGCAGATTACCCACACTGAACTTATCGGCAGCCTTCAATGGCAAAATCGCTAGTGATAATATCGCATCCACCTCCTACAATTGAGCACCAACAGAGCATCAACAATTTTTGTACAGGCTCAGAACGCTATACAGCAATGTACTGCATTGTGCTGTTCCTAAATCAGGTTTTACCCGGTCAGTCTTTGCAATCTGTCCTTGTATACAACTTCACAAACATGCATGCAATGTCTTACAGATCTGATTTGTTTGTTTGTAGCAGTAGTCAGTATTTATGAACCCGCAGTTTGCTATACTATAACGTTACTTTCGGCAGTCTTTCGAATAGGATTACCCAGCATTCTAATATTTACCACCATGTCGGATTCACAATCTTTGAACACCTCTTTGCTCGAGGTTAAGATCTCTTCCAAAAAGGAACGTGTCTTTGTTTGTGATTTCAGCGATCTTACCATGCAAATCATCTTCGATGCGTGGTGGGCTTCAAGGAATATAGGTTCCAAGCGGCCTATTGCCTGGAATAATTCTAGACATGCGCCTTCGGGACGATTTTGTTTACACTGTGGAATGGCGGAGAACGGCTGCCCTGGCATCATATGTATCGTTTGTCATCAAGTTCTTCGCCATCCATCAGAACATGGGACCAGCTCAATGGGGAAGCACTTGCTGGCAAAAGCTCACATCACAAAGTTGAACGAATTAACAGACTCAGAGGTTACTGAATTGACTAGTTCGACGGTCGATGAAACAGCTTTGGCCATCCTGAGGAGGCAAGGAAGTCGAGGAATCTCAATAGTAAGTTTGCTGAGTCAACTCATATTCGACATCCAGGTAGTTGCATATTGACTGGAATGACAGACAAGACGTTCCAAACTGGCAGCTAAGGACTTTGTAACTTCTGAATTTCACCAAGACAGGTGGAATCGATACCTCATGTTGGGATGTGTTTCGGCACATAGTACATGGAATGCGATATCAAATCATGAGCTACGACGGTTATATAAGGCATTACATGATGACCTAGTGCTGCCGTCTGCTACAACCCTTAGTAACATTTGCCGGAGGGAATATGCACTGACTGTGGATGCAATTAAGAAGCAATTGCTGTTACGAAATAAAGTTAGTTTAGGTCTGGACGGATGGACATCAACAAACAGATTGGCCATAACATTGGTCATTACTAACTATATAAATTGAAATTAGGCATCGCGTGAAGTGCAACTTGCTTTCGATGAGGTTGATCGCCCGTGTTGTTCCCGATTCGAAAGCTAATTCAGGATGATAGGTCAAGGGCCAACATCTTGGAGCAAAGGTAGCCGTTCATTTGAAGGCCATGCGGGAACATTTAGAGCCTACTGACGGCCGTTTGCTTGGTATGTCACCTGATAATGCTTCCTCAAACTACTCGATGGCACGCGAGCTGCAATCAACACTTGAGGCCTCCGCAATCAAGTGGCCGGCGTTGAGGAACCACATACCATGCATGGCACACGTCATACAACTTCCCATAGGTGCATTCATGAGCAGTCTCTGGGTAAAAGGCTGCACCAAGTCTTCGCAAGCCCATGAGCACGATCAGCAATTTGGACAGAATGCAAGCATAGACATTGGGATAAGTCAAAGACTTCGGAAAGAGGGCAATGCAAGTATCAACAAGGTGTCGGCCATGAGACCAGGTTTAGCAAAGATAATTGAGAAAGTACGTATTTCATGATAAGTTGAACGTCCTGAAGTTGACCTTCCTATAGCAGAGAATGCTTGCTGTATTAAGTACGCTAACACCTGGTCGCCGGAACGAGTTCATTGACTGTCAAAAAGACAAAGTCCGCATTGCAGTACTTCCGATTATGGATGTGAGGATACGTTGGAACTCTACACTGGAGTTGGTCGAGCGCGCCTATTGTTTACGGGAATTCACAAGTCAGTGGCTTCAAAACCCAAACTACAGTGAATACCGGCCGCTATTCACAACTCAGCATGAATGGACGATAGTCAAGTATGTCATGGAAGAATTGAGGCCATTCAGGTATTGGACCCTTTGGATGTCGATGAGGCATACAGTCACAATTCATCACGTTATCACAGTATACAATGACATGTTTGATCACATGGATGGCGTGATGCGAGATTTGGCCAAGAAGAAGACTCAATGGAAAGAAGACTTGTTCTTCGCTGTGAAGTTAGCTCGTCAGAAGCTTGCCAAATACTATGCCGAAGTGACTCTATTACGGGCATGGTTCTCATTTCCGCCCACATGCTCGATCCTTTCAGGAAGTGGCAATCGTTTAGGAAGTGGGACACGGGAATGGATCTTAATCCTGAGGACGAGACATCCTACACTACACAAGACCAAGAGGCCTTTCTGAAGTATGTCGAGAATGAATACTGTGCCAAACATCGACGTGTGCCGGGCAATAAACTGGTCACCGTACCAAGCAGCAATCTCGTCCCCTCTGCAACGGCTTCAGGGTCTTCTCAATCATCCTTTGATCCATATGATTTGTCCAGTGATGGTGAGGAATCCATAACGCCTAAGAATGTGGCTGAGATGACACCCGGACGAAGTGATCGCGCAGCTCGCTTATTGACAGCTGCCAGGCTCTATTCGAATTCGCCGCCTGAAGCCCCAAAGAACTGGGGACAAATCAATCCCAATCTCAATGATTACCACTCGGACCCAATGGAGATCAGCAGTACATTTTGGATACCGGACATAACTGATTGGTGGCGCCAACATGAGGAAACGCACTCAAAGTACGCCGATCTCTCCAATGTGGCTCGCGACATATTCTCTATCACACCAAATGTTGTCAAAGTGGAGGCCAGTTTTTCCCTTGGCCAAGATGTTATCGGCTGGAGGCAGTCAAAGACCACAGGCGAGACCCTTCGCGAAAAAGTCGTTGTGAGGCAGTTCGCTCGAGGTAATAACGTGATTTTGGCAGGATCTGAACCAGAATTAGATACCACGAACACAGTCAACGACTTGGAAATGAAGACACAGGCGGAGGAAAGGAAATTGCACAGAATGGCCAAGGTTCACGAGTCTTTGGAGATGTGGCAGGGCAGCCAAAACCAACAAGATACACAGAATTAATCTCGCACTCAAAAGAAGCAGATGACCGCAGTGGGATACATTTCGGACACGGAAGAGATTGTCAATGCATCCTGGTCACTCTTTCACCACGATGGTGCCACTGCATTTAAATTGTCCGAAAGATCACCTTTGCCACCAGCTTGGTCTGGAAAGCACCTACCTGAAGGAAGAACTCAAATGTTAAATGTCCGCCGAATCCGGAGAATCAACCGTCATCTAGCTGAAAGCGACGACAATAGCCCACCTGAAACCTTTTCTGATCCCGATGATTGTCTTCACTCGAATGGCGACTTGCATAATGCAAATGACTGTGAAGCAGATTATGCAGCGGACAATGAATCTGATATAGAGCACAACAATGGCATAGAGGATCCGGAATGCTCAGAGCAGCAGGATGTGAGCGCCACGCCAAATGTGCCCAGATTGGTTCGGCCGACGCGGACGTCAAAGAGACAGGCTGAAAAGGTGTTGGTGACGGTCAATACAGTTGAAACGCAGGGAAATGAATTAAGAAAAAAAGAGTTGGACAGGATGCGTCAATGGTTCACCAGCTTTATGTACCTTGACCGAGAGTTTCAGTTGAAGATGTATTATGGGCGAAGTGTAAGAAGCAGCTTGTGAATATCGGTTCATAAATAGCTGCATGGCAGGCTCAATGAATCTTTTGGCATGAATCATTTGGCATGATACATCAATTTTAGTCGTGTGAGAGTGTACAGTGCAACGTGATTACGCCGCTTGGCTTTGCCACAGGGCCGAATCTTAATCAAGCAGAAAGACAATCCATAAAGTCAAATCAGGATGAATACAATTATCGACGGCAGCAGATGTTGAATGGACAATACGTTAAAATGAGCGTCAACGGAGCCTCAACAATTTGTGGTCTTGTAAGTACAGTAATTCACCAGAGACTTGGTCGTTGTTATGCATAACAGACATATTGCCTGCTTTTATTGGCAAAAGCGATAGCAACACGGTCACCGCCCCATTCTTAGCATGAGCGTCACCGGAGCGTCAACGATTTGTGGTCATGTAAGTACGGTAATTCACCGGTTGCTTGGTCGCTGATACGCATAACGGACATATTGGCTGTTTTTATTGGCCAAAAGAATAGCAACACGGTCACCGTCCCATTCTTAGCATGAGCGTCAATAGAGCGTCAACGATTTGTGGTCTTGTAAGTACAGTAATTCACCTGTGACTTGGTCGTTGTTATGCATAACGGACTTATTAGCTGCTTTTATTGGCAAAAGGGATAGCAACACGGTCACCGCCCCATTCTTAGCATAAGCGTCAACGGAGTGTCAAAAATTTTTACCTTTGCATCTTACGTAAGTTATGTTCCGATTGGTTGCGGACATCCATCTATGACATATTGGCAGCCTTTACTCACAAAATCAACAGTGACGTGCTCCCTGCGGCATCCTGAAAATAAGCGTCAACGGAGCGTCAACAGTGTTAGGACTTGCATATTTGGTAATCAAGGTGTTGCGCGGATCTTCGCGTGCATAACAGTATTATTGACCGCCTTGCTAGGCAAAAATACCATATATCAATGGTGAAACACAGATACCAAATTAATCGACATTGCAAACTGCTCAACAACTAAAATCAAGTTGTTGGTTGCTGTAAATGCGATTTCGATAAGATACTATTAACACACTGCAAATTCAAGAGTCTTTTATGAATCTATAGATGGACCTGCTGGGCGACCCGGTGACAACCCGCCCAATTCAGACGGGTTGGCAGTTTACCATGGAACCGTACCTGAGCAGGTTCGTCGGGTTACTTGACGACCCGGACCGCCAATTTGGCAACGGTTCGGTTTAGACCCAGAGCCAGACCAGAAGTGACGGTCCGGAACCGTTGCTCACACGAAAGTGGGCTAACGACCAAGGAGAGGCCAAGGACCCGTGTTTGGAGAACTTCAATCTCCTCACAAAGGGGCTTCAAAAGATGTACGGAGATTATGATAGGCGCCTCAATTCAGCGACCAAAGCCATGCAGGAGTGCCAGCAACTTCCAAAGGAATCAGTATCAGTTAATGCGAAACCGGTTGAAAGCAGATGTAAGGAGAGACGGCTGGAACCTCATAACGCAGGATGTGGTCCTATAAGACAGTGCATGGGGGCGCCTGCGGCACGCATATAGGACGAAAGTTAGAGCTTGGATACCTAGCGGCAAAGACAGATTAGACACACGTGACCAGCTCTTTGAACAAGCGTCGTCCCCAGAGTTCAAACCGGATGACACACTTCCCTGGGGACAGCGACGGCAAACGCAAGGAGGGGGGTCTCAGAAAGGTGGCGAAAAGAAACTTATTTTTCGACCATCCATCTCCTAAGCAGAGGAAAACACTTCCGGCAATTCCATTAATTACAACAATACTGGTATTCCAAGATCGGCCAAGTCCAATAAGTCAAGAGAAGGCAGCCATGCCAACATAGCACCTGTGGCATGGCTTTCAAAGGAGGCCTACGAGAGTCGAAAGGCAAGCCGGTAATGTACTTTGTGCAGCAGCGGACACCACATAACCTACCCTTCTGTCAAATACAACAACTCGAACCCACCAGAACAGAACACAAGCAATAACAGCGGCTAAAATGGCAAACAAATCAAGCGCCAAAAGTCATTGCAGACGCAGCAGCGAAACAACTAGTCTACCTCTCTCCGTATCTAACTCGACAGGAAAGGCACATCGGCAAATAATATTTCTGTCCGGGCGGAATGGCTCCGTCAGAGTGGATGTGCTCCGTCAGAGCCGTCAGAGATACCCCGGTGGCGGATTACTCCACGCGCGGCCCTAATACCACGCGTCGCGTTGCATATCGCCCTCTGATCGCTGTTTCACCGGTTCTACTCGCTCTGTCGGTCTCCAATTTTAAACAAACACTCTGGCGGTGAAGGCCAACTGTGACCATACGTAGGAATGGGTTCATTGGGCACGCATTTGTATAGGGATTGCAATGCGATTGGTGACGCTGCGAAAACCACTCTACGAGTTCCTTCTACCTGCGCGCAAAATGCAATTCTCTCTTTACTAATTATACACATCATTCCAAGTCGCCAGATCTATGTGGCTATAGACAATCCATCGCTCGTTCCGTCCGTCTCCTGTCTTACAACTAGTAGCTAACTCTGGAATTAAGTGCGCCCAGCCAACAATGTTTCCCACGCTGAAAACTTGCAACGCAACGGCTGCCGGTGCTTTTCTCACTTGTACAAATTTCGAGATGGGATCCAAGTTACCCGAGTTTTCAGGGATTGTGGTGAGCGCCGGGGCTAACCAATACTCAACGAAAGCTCCATCTTCGTTTTGAAGCTTTTCTTGAATAGTCGTTGCAGTTGCCACGGCAGACGCCCATTCAGCGCGCCAGAACCCCTCCCTGGGCGTTGCTTTACCCACACCCAGTCGTTCCGTCGATCCCCTCCGCGCCAGGTCTGGCTTCCTGTGCATCGACACATCTGAGATATGCCTTCACCTTCTAAACCCTCAACTTGAACCTTACTACTGTGGTAAATACAGAGCTCCATTGCGTGCAGTTGTTCCTCCGATATATACGTCTTGTTACGACACTTATGCTTGATAAACTCCCGCTTGCCGCTGTATATTGCCGCGCTGTGCGTTGGGCCTTGCGTATTGTCAAGTAATGCTCTGAAGTCTTTTATCATAGCGTCAGGATGCTTTCCATCACGGCGGTTTTGGGGCCCGATGAATTAGTGCTTCTCATATGACTGGGAGCTCAGGGTGGCAGCCAGATCAGCACCGGAAAGGAAAAATTTACAGGCGGCAGCGCTGTTCTCCCAACGCTGAGTGAGGGCTTGGAGATTTTACTGGGAGCTCAGGGGGGCAGCCAGATCAGCACCGGAAGGGGAGACTTTTCAGGCGGCAGCGCTGTTCCCTCAACGCTGAGCGAGGGCTTGGAGATTGAGCTCTCTGATTTCGAAGCAGAGAATGCGATGCTGAATGGTGATTACTTGTGGCAGGTAGTTGAGATTGTGATTGGGGGCGTTCCAACCCTCCTTGAGGTTCATTGTATGTGTTTGTTCATGTCTCTCGGCAGAATACTGTTGCACGGCTCCGTATCGACAAATCTGTTCGGCGCAATGAGACCTCCAGTGGATCTTCAGAAAGTTGAAGTCGGCATCTAACTCCTTGGAAATATCTATCTCGTAGCTGACATAATCCCGCCAGGCGTTCATTTCGCGCCGGATGTTGGACGGTGTCCAAGTTTCAGCATTTGTTTCCTTCTCTATCTTTTGCTTCTTCACGAGTTCCGTTCTCAGGGCATTGCCTTTGGCATTCCGCTTTTTGCCGGCACGCCCGAGTAAGAAAACATCTTTGAAGGTGTGAAAATGATGCAAGGTGTCCACCATCAAGCTCAATGTTGCATCATCGTGAGATTTATATCGAGCATACATATAGAATTCTAACAATGCCGGGGTGATCTCAATTGCGTGATTGAATATGGGATGCTGAGCGGGGCTTCCCCCTCGTAGACACTGGGTTACAACTCCAAGCAGGTACACACTCATTTCCTTCATCTCCTTCCCATTCCAATGAGAAACTTCCTCATATGACTTATTTTTGGTTGTGAGGTCGTGGTAAGCAGGCACAGATAACCAGATTGCATTGTACTTGTCGAGCCGTTCTTGCGTCTTCATGAAATGGAAAATCCACTTCTGGAGGTTGTCAAGCATGCCGATCTGCATTGTCTGGAGGAGGTCGGGCTTTGGGAGGTCGCACACAATACAGGGAATGTGTCGAAACACGTTGAATCCTCAGTGAACATGGCGCGACGAGAGTTCTGCATCGGCTGCCTTGGTGTTGGCATCGCTGAGCGTTCTATACAGGTTGTGATCCCGCCGGGGGTGTTGCTTGTCAGGATGCACATAATCTCCAAGTTCGTTCTTTGGACAGTCGCAACAAAAACAGACATGTCGCTCCAGATGATGTAGGTCGCTATACTCTGGGCAATCTGCAAGCCATGCTGATAAAACCTGTTTGCAACGCGTGAAGTTGCCATCTGCACAGGGAACATTGTAATACCCACTCTCGGCGCTGGGAAGTTGTGTAAAAATGAGTGGCCGGAGTACTCGCCGGTGTACTTTTTTCAGCAACTCTCGGTTCGTTTGCCACTGATCATCGAGCCGCTTCTGAGGAATATTGCGGTTCTTAATCGGAATCGGTAGGAGAGCGACCATTAAAACTCTGTGCGTTGAGGGCGTCTGCCGGATATTCGACGATTGATTGCCAATTGTCATATATACAGGCCACTCATTCTTGTGGCCAGCAAAATTCGAGCGATGTGTTCCGTCGGGCATGAAGCTCAAGGGAACCAGTGTATCCCACACTCTGAGCGTGGACTAAACGTCGATCAGCACGTTATTATCCTCGAGTATCTCTCCTCACCTATGTCTCCCACCACCAGTCCGCAGTGTGCATTTCGGTATAGAGGTGTCTCGCGGGCGTATCGCTGTTATAGCAACACTGAGGGGCGAAAATGAGATGCTCGGCGTAGGCTGGCTGCCGCATCAACCATCTCATGCTTTTGATGATGTCTCGAGTCCAGTATTTGATAGGGCGTTGGTGATTGTCATTCCATCCCATATCCTCGAGAGTATGTAGTTCCCACTCCCCAAGACCCAGATCATCTGTCATGCTAGCCACGAGCTTCTGGACACCATCCCTGTTTTTCAAGCTTGGGAAATACAGAGCAGTGTTTTCTTCCTTCAGCACGTTGTCATAGTACGCCTTTATACCCTACTTCTTGATCGCACACTGGATATATTTGTACTCTTCACGCGTCGCGAACGGGTAGGAGGGATTGATCTGTACGTTCGTCTCAAGGCAACCCTGAGCGTCGCGTTCCCATGGCTCAGCAATGTAATCAATCAGCGGCGCGCCGGCGCCAGGGTATATTTCCGTCCGCGGCAGAGATGACGGTGGTTGACACTCCGAGTCTGCGATGTTTTCAACGTGTTCCACCTAGGGAAACGCGTCCAAGTCTTCGACTGAATCTTTGTTAGCGTTGAGTTGACGACGCTGAGCGGGTTCTACGCGTCGGGGCGTGCTGCGATTAGTCAGATTCTTCTGGCGTGCAAATTGAAGGTGTTAAGGATGGTGTAGTTTGATATGTTTAAGTCGCCAGCTGTCTGAGGTGAACTTCTTTCGGCATGAAAATTCGGGGCAACGGAAAGGAGTCTTCTCTAGTATTGTCGACGACACGCGAGGAGTGGTGTATACACTGTAGAAAGCGACGAAAGTTGGTGCTGGGCCTGAGCAGCCTGGTGTGTAAGCTCACAATACTTTCAGCGAACTTATTGAGCCTCAACACCATCACAAGGATGTTCCTTACACGCCAGGACTTGCAAAAATGCTGCATGAGCGATGTCCCATAATACTATGAATAAACTAAAACCAACAAAAATAAAACCAGTACAAAACCCATAAATAAAAAAACCTTAAGCGATCCAAAGACCTCGCGACGCGTGTAATAATAAATGCCTGAGATAAATAGATTTGAACAAAGGAAACGAACAAGAAAGACCAGAACCCGACCCTAACCTGAACACAACAGCCATCGCCTCCTCTGCAACCTGAGGACTGGTTCACTCGTCGCCTACCGAGCCATCCGGGCCCGCCTCAGGGAGAAGGACATTGGGGAGAGGGACATCGGGGAGACTGTCGCCACCTGCCGATTCAATCTGCAGCTGCTGATCCACATCCACATCCACATCCAGATCCAAGGTGTTCCGGCTGCCTCAGCATGTCGCAGAGTTGGCACCACCGGGCGAGGTTTTTGTGGCGTCACAAGCCCTAAATGCTCCAGCCCACTGAAGGGATGAGTCTCCGGAGTTCGTGGTCGGGGGCGAGGCTCCTGAGGTTGTGGCCGTAGGGTATGCTCGCGCATCTCCTGGCCTTGCTCACTTAGCACGATTGGCTGATCGTCTACCATGGTATCAACATCGTCAGCCGATGTATTTACCATCTCTCCCTGACCAAGCGTCCGAGGTTCTTTGCCATCATTCTCATCCTGATCCTCCTCCTCATCCTCATCCTCCTCCTCCACCACCTCCTCACCTTCTTTCTCTTCATCTTTCTCCTCATCATCGTCACCATCCCTTTCCATATCCACATTGCCGTCTAAATCAACGCCGTCCGGTGTATCCCCATCATCCTCCATGCGCATATCCACATCAGGTCAAGTTCTGAGTCATATTCGCCGTCTGACTCGGTAGAGTCGGTATCATCTGCTGAGAAAATTGACATGGCGGGCGATGCTTCCGGCTCTAAATATACAAGCTCTAGGTAGCCTTCCGTGTACGAGTCTGCCTCATACATTTCCTTCAGCAACTGCACAGCAGCGGTACAAGAGATATCATCTTTTCCTGGGGTTTGTTTAACAATACCTTTCCCTGTACCGTTTCCCTTACCCTTCCCCATGGCTTCCTCGGTTGCCTTCCCCTTCCTGTTCCCCTTGCCATCCTTTGTACCCTTCCCATTCCCGGTCCCTTTCTCACCGCCCTGCGTGTCCTCCTCACCCTCGCTGTCGTCATTGTCATTGCCATCGCTAGGACGGCTCCTTCCACCGCTCGGCGCTCCGGGATCCGCCCAGTTGCCATCATTATCATCCTCGTCGATTATCTCATCACAATTCAGTGGTCTAACGGCCAGGATCTTGCCTGGCTTGTATTGCCGTCAGCATGGTGGCTCAATCATTGCCCTGATATCATCGCTACCGTACCAAGAGAAACGCTCGCTGGTGCGTTTGACCTTCCCCGAGCTGGTTGTCTGCGGATTGGACCAATAGACTTGATCCCCGACGGCACGGGGGTTGTCCCACATCTAATTGTTCATTTGATCGCGGGTTTTGTCAAACATTTGACCCATATATGAGCGGAAGGCTGCCCACCACTCCCGAAAAGGTGAACTTCTGCTCCTGCGGTTCGGCCACATCAGCTGGAATTTTCAAAAGTGGCGAGTCGTGACTGGATCAAGAAAGATTATGTCAGAAAAGAGGTGCCAGGCCCTCTCATCCTTGACGCCGCAAACATTGTATATCCGTATGAGTCCACGAATGTGTTCCGGGATGAATCCCTTTATGCGGTCCCGATCCAAAGACAGGTGTCGATTTATAACCAATGTCGTCATTTTTGCCCTGGCAGTTGCCTGCCCCTTTCTTTTGCGGCTGCCCTTCGGTGCCATCCCTGTGAGTTGAAAATGAATCTACATCCGAGGAATTAGCATGTAGCGGAAGCAAACCCAGAGGGAACATACAAAGTTCTGTAGGTTATTGGGTGTGTTTTGGAACGAGAGGCGTTGTTTTGTGCACGTCACGTGTGTCGATAGAGTTCAGGATGCAGGTGGTGTGTTAAATACGTGAGGAAAAGAGAATGGAGGTGAAGGCGGGAAGAAGGGATATATATTCTCGAGTTGCTGCGATTTGATTCATATCCTGCGTTTCGTTGGTTAATGAACACAAAACCACCCAGCCTTCATCTGGCACAACCACCAGGCACTTCATGAATGAGGAGCCTCGAGATGAGATTCAGTACTCGCGGTGAAGACAGTTGGCGACGCCGGGAGTTGCAAAGGTATCTCATACCACTTTTACCGCTCAGACCTCGTGCATCTCGGAGTAATGTGAGTAGTTCTCAAGTTGTGCCAACTGTGCAACCATCCAACACGGCTACCAACGCCTAGCGGTGGAAAAAGCACACGCAACTGATGTCATAGGGTAGAGAATACGTCATTGTTACCATTGCGATGCTTTTAGCTCTGCCAAAGGGGGATTTCCACCGGGAGGCTGAAGATATACACAATCTATGGTTCAAGGTATTGTGCCAAGAACGAGTTCAATAAGATGATCATCGTGCCAAGATGGTATAAACACCCTTCAAGCGGTTACAATAGACATTCAGATGTTGCTGTAACAGTGAATAGCAATGCTGAGTGTAATCTGAGATCAATCTGATGGCAGTTGACCCCATAATTGAAAGCTTTTGAAGGGATCTCGTCACCGAGTATTGTCAGGGTTTAGAGTCTAGCGCAGTCGACACTGCCCTTCCCTTTTTTGTCGAAACCCTTCCTGGTCGCTCAATTAGGAGTCTACCTCGCCTGCCATTGCATATGCATGCACAGGCAAATATTCCTACATTCTTAACGTGGAACATCAATATCAGACTATGCCTTCCCAAAGCCCTCACCTTGACACGTCTCCGGTCGTACGAAATGTTCGAAGTCTTGCTAATCATCAGAATGAACAACAGTGTGGGCCTTCGGGGAATTGTCAACTTCTGCCTGCTTACAGACTCGTTTCCGTACCGGCTGGCGAGAGGGATTCAACCCCAGGAGGGAGTTCCGTAGCCTCTACAATCCAAGGTCAGAACACCATCCCTTCATCTCCGCTGAACAATTCTCGCATTGCAGATATTTCTCAACCGGTGACTTCCACCCCGTCCGCTACACAGCGACGGACAATAAATACTCCAACCACCACACCGGTTACAAGCAGTCGTAGCACACCAGCACCCAGAGGAACAGCAACGCGTCGCGTTGTATCCAGCCCCGCATTCGGCATTGCTATTACTCCCACTCCTCTTAGCGGTCTCGAAAACCTGCCTACCCTCATCCCTAACACAGAAGCCCGCGCGATCATTACAAATCCACTCCAAACGCGAGCTACCGAAAAGAATCAGAGACAGAGGCCGTGGCAATTGCAACGGCAGGCGGTGTCTACACCTTCCTCAATGGTCTCCGGCAGCCGCAACATTCATCGATTTGGTCACTCAGATATGACGCGTCTTGTATTTGCAACAGTCAGACTCATAGAGCTCTACATGTGGAACTGACAGCCGTTTATGAGTGCAAGCGACTTGGAGACCGTAAGTTATGCAACACAACGTGTTTCGAAAGCATTAGCTGAAGCCCCACACTGGCAGATAATAGAGACGTACTGGAACACCTCTATGCAGCAAAACAACATTTGGTCCATAGCATTTGAGGCACGCACAGAGGAGATCTTGAAAGAGGTATGCTGAAGCAACGGCCCACGTTGGATATTACATGCTCACCGGTACCAGGTTCGCTCACAAGTAAATAAGGTTGAATCCCAGTTCATTCAATCAGCAAGGGACAACATCGCAGAGCTTTATGATCTCCACCGCTTTGAATTAGCCGCCGAGCATTTGGAATTCATTGATTTGCTTCCTGCAGACAATAAGTATCTTTTTCCCGTAGCAGAGCATGTGGATGGTGGTGTACGCGGCCCAAATCCAACGCAGAGAGAGTCGAAAGCTGGTAACAAATGGCCAGTGTCCACTTTACTTCCTGTCGGAAGCAATCCCGCGGTTGATCTACATCAAATTTTATCATCAGGCAAATAACCGCGGTAAGTATGCTGATGGATTCTATAATTTCATGATTAACGACAAGGACGGTCATATACCCTCGCCACTAATCATGTTTACCTGCACTGCGTTGCGCCATGCTCTCCTGGAGTGGCAAAAGAACAAAGGTGTTCATCCGAAAGCTTCCAACTCAAACCTGAAAGTGGACAGACCTGATCGCTCGAACTACTTCAATCATAAGAATGATGGTGGTAAGATTGCATCCTGCTGCAACGGGTCCCAAGTTGTTAAACTCGCCTGGCGTTGCAGACACGTATACATTCCTGATGAATACCTGGAACACACTACCCGAGAGCTACCAACAGACGGTGTATAACCACACTCTTGCTACAGTCAAGCGTCAGATCCAGCAGGCGGAGAACCCAACGCCTGCCGTGGTCATCAGCACGGAAGCAGCGAGTGTTGACAATGCTATTCTTCTGCACTAGTTGACTTCCGAAGTGGCGCTTGAGGAGCCCGAGATCGAAAGCACTCACCCAAACATCCTGATAGACAACAATTGCCCAGATGACGAACTTCATTTGGGGATGCCAGGGGGCAGCGGGGATTCGGAAGATGATATTGACGAAAGCGACGAGCACGATGACATCCGCATCGCCAGCCGGCGACGACGGGCCGCGACTGAACTCCAGAGGTTTGACTTGATAACCAGCGATGTCGACAGGTATGAGAGCCAGGATGGCGATGATGCGGATGCGGATGCGGATGAGGATGAAGAAACATCGCAAGCCGATGAGGGATCAACGCAGAATATGGAGGACTGAGGGCATAGTAGGTGATGTTGACAGGTATGAGTGCGACGATGCGGATGCGGATGCGGAGGAATAAGCATCGCACGCCGATGATGGATCAACGCAGAATGTGGAGGACTAAGGTCATCGTACTAGAGAGTGTAAAGATTGGACAGTATATTTCAGACATAAAATACGATAATGGGGAAGCAAATGCAACGGCAAGCGATGTATCCAAAGCGAAAACTGTATTGCAATGAGTGACACAATCTCAAAGCTAAACATAAATGAGAGTGCGGCATGTGGCTATCGGCCGAAGATAGGCATTAACATTGCCAGGCGTTGTGTAAACTGCTACTGCATAACTGCAACCCCTGCGAAGAGTGTAACATACGTGTCGTTCTGATGGTGCGTATACGTCACCACATTCCGGACGCAAAGTAGAGGAAGCCTGACAACGGAGCGGTGAGAGAAATATACAACGCGACGCGTCACGCGAACAGGAGGCATGGTGTAAGGGCACGTATGCCTGCGTTCGGCCTCGTAGGTATACGTATGGTATTTATTGGAATACGGTTGCAAACGTGGATGCGAGTGATAGTAGATGTAGATGTGTCTAGGTAAGATTATCGCTAGAGATCTAAGGCTCGTGGCGAGCCGACTATATAGAATGGCCGTTACCCGGCCCGCGTCACGTGCCGCCGTTACAGTATCCCCCTCTTTAGGCGCAGACCTCCTGGGCTG